>Ga0209290_1000369_pt1 | contig 35377 bp, 35 predicted proteins | sample EN1Hudsemesocosm_2_FD_184632 | JGI IMG/M metagenome (GOLD analysis project Ga0209290, IMG submission 184632) | Methane-oxidizing microbial communities from mesocosms in the Hudson Canyon - EN10B Hudson Canyon (SPAdes) (version 2) | ecosystem: Environmental > Aquatic > Marine > Cold seeps... | reverse complement strand
CGACCGTTGATCGAAAACACCGCAACCCACCTCGTAAAAAATCATCAGCGAGGCGATTGCTGAACTTTCATAAACGGCAGAAAAAGCATTGTTTTTAAAAAGAAAAATGTTTAACTTAATGGCAGTGCCCCTAAGCCTACCACTACACTTAATTAACTACCCTCACCTATGATAAGTGCCATCATCATCACTAAAAATGAATCTGAACATATAGCTCGGTGTATTGAATCTATCCTATGGGCTGATGAGATTATTATTTTAGACTCGGGAAGCACGGATGATACCGTCGCTATATGTAAACAATACACTCCCCATGTTTTTACAACCGACTGGCCTGGCTTTGGCCTACAAAAACAAAGAGCCTTAGATAAAGCAAATGGCGACTGGGTTTTTTCAATTGATGCTGACGAATACGTCACTTCCGAATTAAAACAAGAAATACAAAAAGCGACTCAACAGAAAGGAGTTGATGGTTTTGATATACCTAGGCTATCTAGCTATTGCGGGAAAAATATAATGCATGCAGGTTGGTGGCCTGACTACACCCTGCGACTATTTAAAAGGGAATCAGGGTATTTCACAGATAGCCCCGTCCATGAAAAAATCATTGTGCAAGGAACCATACAAAAGTTTAACTATCCTATTTTACATGAGGCTTTTATTGACCCAGATGAAGTACTGCATAAAGTTAATAGCTACTCAACTTTAGGCGCGAAAAAACTATTAAAGGCGCAAAAAAAAACCAACTTACCTTCGGCTATTTTCAGAGGGTTTTGGTCATTCTTCCGCACCTATTTTCTTAAATTAGCCATTTTAGATGGCCAGCATGGCCTTATGCTATCCATTTCAAATGCTGAAGGAACTTACTACAAATACCTAAAGCTCTGGCTCTCCCAAAACCAACAAGAAAAAAATAGATGAATCTCATTTCAGTTATTGTTACCACATACAATTGGCCAGAAGCACTTGAAGCGTGTCTAAACAGCTTACTTTCTCAAGAAGACAGCCATTTTGAAATCATCATTGCCGATGATGGGTCTAGCCATGAAACACAGAACCTAATCACTAAATTTATTCAGGAAAACTCTATTTCCATTAAAACAGCTCATCATGATGACTTAGGTTTTAGAGCAGGAACTATCCGTAATAAAGCGGTTGCTTTAAGCAAGGGAGCTTACCTGATTTTCATTGATGGCGATTGCATTGTACTACCCAACTTCATAAAAAGGCACAGGCAGTTAGCTGAAAGAAAATTTTTTGTCCCAGGAAACCGTATTCTTCTTTCCCGTCCGTATACATCAAAAATACTAACGCAAAATCTACCTCTACATAAAAAATCTATTTTTTATTTTATAATGCAACGATTGCTTTACAAAATAAACAGAATTATCCCATTCATTTATAACCCTATTGCACACTTAAGATACATACACCCTACTCGCTGGAAAAAAGCAATGACGTGCAACCTAGCTATGTTTAAATCAGACTTCATTGATATCAATGGGTTTGATGAACAATTTGAGGGCTGGGGCTATGAAGACTCTGACCTTGTGATACGTTTAATTAATAGCAAAGTGTACCGTAAAGAAGGCCGCTTTGCCGTACCCGTTTTACATTGTTGGCATAAACAAAATGACCGAAGCAATCACGATAAAAACTTACAGCGCTTATTTCAAAGATTAAAAAACAAACATACCACTTATATAAAGCAAGGCATTAACCAATACTTATAAATAACCTTATTCAGAATAAACCTTGAACGCAAAGTACAAGTTCATCCTTTTTATTCTTCACTTACAAATATATTCAGCTAACAGCGTATATAAAAATAGTAATAAATAATGACTAAAAAAAACCCATCTAGCTTAAAAATCTATAATCGACTGCTAAAATATACCACCCCTTATATAAAATTCTTTATTGTCAGTATTATTGGCTTTGCGATTATTGCGCTCGCCCAACCTCTTCTGGCTGAGTTAATTAAACTAATTATAGAAACCTTAGAGCATGGTACAAAGGCAGAATCGCAATACCTTCCACTTTATATCATTGCCCTTGTATCTATTAGAAGTACGGGGGCTTTTTTAGGTAACTATTTTCTTGCGAAAGTATCTGTCAGCGTTATTCATAAACTTAGACAAGAAATTTTCAACCACTACACACAGCTACCTATCGCCTATTTTGATTCCAAGAATAGCGGGCACTTAATATCACTTATCACTTATAACGTCTCCGAAGTTGCTAATTCTGTCACTAACTCTGTCAGAATTTTCATTCGCGAAGGTCTTACGGCAATAGGTCTAATAGCTTACCTACTTTGGTTAAGTTGGCAACTGACTCTCGTCTTTCTTATTATCGCTCCGTTTATCGCAGTACTCATTACCATTGTCAGTAAAAAATTAAGGGCACTGAGTAAAAATATACAAGATTCTATGGGGGATATGACTCATATTACATCTGAGTTAGTCACAGGTAACCGTGTTGTTAAATGCTTTGGCGGCTCTCATTACGAAAAGAAACGCTTTAAAGAAACCAGTCTATTTAATAAACATCAGTCACAAAAAGTACACCTTGTCACTGCCATTCAAAATCCAGTCATGCAACTTATTGTTGCCTCAGCACTAGCGACTCTCTTATTTCTTGCATTAAAAATGATGGAGGATGCTAGCACAGGAAGCTTTGTCGCTTACCTACTAGCTGCATTTATGCTGCCACGCCCTATTCAACTACTGGCTGCTGCCAATAATGACATCCAAAAAGGTATCGCTGCAGCTAGTGATATTTTTGAGGTTCTAGATATTGATATAGAAAAAGATACCGGTATACACAAAAAATCAAAAATGGAAGGTAAATTAGAATTTAACCACCTTTCTTTTCACTACCCTAACTCAGAAAAACCAGCACTAAAGAATATTAACCTTACTATTAACTCGGGGCAAACTATTGCGATCGTAGGGGCATCAGGAAGTGGAAAAACCACTTTAACCAACCTTATTCCACGATTTTACGATTACAGCCAAGGGAAAATTTTATTAGATGGTGTAGAAATAACCGAGTACACCCTAGAATCACTACGGGAACAAATTGCGTTAGTGACACAAAATATTACCTTATTTAATGACACGGTATTTAATAATATTGCTTATGGTTCTTTAGAAGGTATCGCTGAAGCAGGTGTTTTAAAGGCGGCAGATGATGCCTATGCTACTGAGTTTATTAATAATCTAGAGCATGGAATGCAAACTGAAATTGGTGAACAAGGTATTCAATTATCAGGCGGGCAACGTCAACGACTTGCTATTGCACGCGCTTTATTGAAAAATGCACCACTATTAATTCTTGATGAAGCGACTTCTGCATTAGATACCCATTCCGAGCGCTATATTCAAAAAGCACTGGATCATGTCATGGCAAATAGAACGACTATTGTTATTGCGCATCGCTTATCCACTATCGAAAATGCAGATGTCATTTTAGTTATGGAGCACGGTGAAATTATTGAACGTGGATCGCATGCTGAATTATTGGCTAAACAAGGTGCTTATGCTGCTTTACATGCTTTACAGTTTAGCGATACCACAGCTAGATTAGCAACCTGAAAGAAGGATACAAATAGCCTTATTACTTCGACGAGCGTAGGTTTTAACCTTGTTAATGAAAAATAAAGCCTACTCTATAAAAATACATAAAACTGAACGAGCAATCTGCCCGTTCAGTTCCTTCCATCCAGTCTACCTACTGAACAGAAGTTCCCGTCCCCAGCGCATCTTTAGCACCTTGTTTAAACTTAGCTTTTAATTTATTAAATGCTGACCATAAGGTTTTATCCATAACCACTTGGTTACCAATAGAAACAATCACTCGGGTTAACTCAGGTATCTTGGTCTTAGTCGATATCATATAAATCGGCTGAACATAAAGCACTGAGTTTTTACCCATTGGTAAAATCACCATCCGCCCTTTAGCAACATTTGAACCATGCTGATCCCATAAAGTAAACTGCTCTGATATCTCAGGGCTTTGATCAATTAAAGCCTCTACCTGCGCTGGTCCATTAACCTGAGTATCTTTACCAAATTTATAAATCGTAATATAAGGTTTATAGCTGGTGTTTTGGCAAGTAACTGGATCTAATGTTCCTGCTAAACCAATCATGCTTAAATTACTGCGATTAATCGGTGTCATCGGATTAATCATCACTAACTCTTCCCTATCATCACACTGACCAAAGTCCATTGTTTGATAGTACGGCATCACTGCTTTTTTATTCACTGTTGCAAACTGCCACGTTTCCGCTTGCTCGTAAAATAACTCAGGACGTGCTTGATGATATTTTGAATAAATCATCATTTGCATATAGTACAGTTCACGTGGATAGCGTAAATGCTCACGTAATTCAGTAGGCATTTTATCTAATGATTGAAAAACACCAGGGTAAGCAACACGATAGGCATTAATGATAGGGTCTTTATCATCAGAAATATAATATTGCGTCGTCCCATCATAAGCATTAATAACGACTTTGACTGAATTACGAATATAGTTGAAACGCTCGGTTCCGGATAAAAAATTATCCTTTGCCATTTTAGAAACAGGGTATTTATCCGACAAAGTATAGGCATCTTGTATCCAATAAAAACGCTCTTTGCTTGCGACTAAATAAGGGTCCTGATCTAAATGTAAAAAGGGCGTGAGTGCATTAATTCGATCAACAATATTTCGCCTTAATAGCACTTTACTTTTTTTCGAGATATTAGAAGAGAAAAATATTTTTTCATCGCCATAGTAAAAGGCAAATAATAATTTTCTAAAAAAAGTAGGAATCAAAACCCCACCTCTCCCTTCGTAAGCACCGCTAATATCTTGATCCGACCCCGATAAACCGACTACATTTAATTTATTTGGTACGATGGCGTAAGTATATTTTTCTTGTCCATAATAAATATCCGGCTGTTTGACAGAAAAACCAACATTGGAAACCATATTCAAATCACGCAAATACCATAAAATAGGTTTACCCGCATCTTGTGCCGCTGGCGTAATAACCGCGCCATAACCATGGGTATAGCGTAAATGTTTGTTTTCCCAGTTTTTAGCTTCTTCGGGTAATTTATCGAGGTTTAATTCACGCGCCGATAAATTAACTTGCTGAATATGATCATTCAATAAATAACGGTCTTCATCCACACTATGAAAACTATAATAAGGACGTATCCCTTGCAGTTGCTTATAACCATCAATTAAATACTCTCTATCCCAAACGGGAATATTCTCAAAATGGCGTTTTATCCCCCAGGATTCAATGTCTTTACTCGCATCTAAATCGACTGCAAAATCAACAGTTTTTATATTATTTAGATCATAAGCATCTAGCGTTGCTTGTACATTGTTCTGCATAAACTGCCCTTCCATTTGCACTGGGTTAGGCTGAACAATAAAGGTTTTAATTAAGCTAGGAATAAATCCAAGATTTTGTAAACCGACTGACACTAAAAATCCAGCCAAGGCAATAAACGTAGGTATTGCCGTTCTATGCATTTTGGAGAAAATATAAATCACTGATGTAACAAACATCGCAACAACTGAAATAATACTCAGCCAAATGAGCGGAAGCTCATATCTCAGCTCTATAAAACCAGGACCAGAAAAAATAGGCTCATGAACGTCAGTATATAACAGGGCAAAACGGTCTAAAAAGAATCCCCAAACAACAAAAAGAACGGTAAAACCCAATAAGATAATAATATGAACTTTTGCGCCTAATGGGTAATCCTTACTTTGGTTAGGAACAAAAATATGCTCTAGCCAATATAAAACAGCGACCAGAACCGATAAAATAATTGAAGTATAGAGTAATTCTTGTTGAATCAGCATATACAGTGGATAAGAGAATAAATAAAATCCCACATCCAGCCCAAAAACAGGCTCAACGGCCCCTGATGTACCACCAAAAAAGTAGAGTAAGGCGGTTTCCCATTGAGTATAAAAAGGACTTGCGACAACAATCGCTAAAACAAGTGACAGCGGTGTATAAATTCTAACCGAGCCATACATGAATATATCAGCAAAAGTCTGAAATTTTTGCCTTTTATCCGCACTCACCAAGACATCATCAGGTGGGTTAAGGCCTAAGTAGCGTGATGAAATCCAAAAATGAAAAAAGAAAATACTAAAAAAGATAAGTGTGACACCGCCTGAGAAAATAAAGCGGTATAGCAGTCTTAGCCAAAAATAGCCTTCAAATTCAAGCGAACGGAACCACCATAGGTCGACAAAAAAATCGACAAAAATAAAATAAAATAAAATATAAGTAATAACAGCTAACGCCATTAACCCTATGATAGCGGGTAAAAATTTCAAATTCCGCATGTTCGCCTCTTTAAATATGCTTTATGTGTATGTATTATTACTTAACTTTCTAATAATTCTTTATAAATACAAGATGGCAACTGAGCAAGTTGCGCATTCTATGTAAATGATTAGATCATAAGATCATTATTTTTTTGCCCTAATTGTCTCTGCTCTGCTTTCCATTCTCTATGTTCCATCATAATATCCAACACTTCTTGCGGATCGTCCGTCACTTTTATGTAATTGATATCATCAGCAGAAATCACTTCATAAGAAATTAAAGTGCCTTTTATCCAATCTAACAAACCACTCCAAAACTCACTACCAAATAAAACAATCGGCATAGGATAAATTTTATGCGTTTGCATTAAAGTTAAGGATTCAAACAATTCATCCATTGTACCAAAACCACCAGGCATACCAATATATCCAATGGAATAACGTACAAACATGACTTTACGCACAAAGAAGTATCTAAAATCTAAAGAAATACTTTGGTAAGGGTTAGGCGTTTGCTCTTGTGGCAACTCTATATTCAGCCCAACACTACAACGGTTTTGTGACTGCGCCCCTTTATTGGCCGCCTCCATAATTCCTGGCCCTCCCCCTGTAATTACAGTGAAATCATTTTTAGCTAATAATTTTGCAATTTCTATGGTTTTTTCATAATACAGGCTACCAGGCTTTAACCGAGCTGAACCAAAAATAGAAATACCTTCACTGATGCCCGATAAGCGATCAAAACCCTCGGTAAATTCGCTAATAATACGAAAAATTCGCCAAGATTGATCTCCTTTTAAATCATCAATAATACTTGCCGTATCATGATGTATGTTAGCGCAGTAATTCATCGATATTCCTATTTGATAACGCTATGTTGTAAAACAAATTCACTGATTTTTTCCAAATCTTCAGCATTGAAGTTTTTAAAACCAGGCATTCTCATACTACCCGTGGCGACTTTATCCATCACATACGCTTTATTTGCATTTTGCTTATTTAACAGCCAATATTTATTAGCTTCATCAGGCTTATCGCTATGACACCTTACACACGCTGACGCATAAATTTGCTTACCGGTTGCTGAAGCAGTTGGTGCATAGTCATTTGAACAGGCACTTAAAGCCGCTATAAAAATCAATACTAACCCAGTGCTCTTGAATTGCTTAAACATACTTTTTCCTTTATAAACTCTGCGTATAAATCACTTTACCCGCCTGAATAGTGTGTACAACTTTTGCTTGCATCATTTCCTGCCAAAAAGGCGTATTCCGCCCTAGACTCAACCATGACTGCTGATTAACTTGCCATTTTTTTTGTGGATCAAAAACACAGACATCAGCCACTTGCCCTTCTGCAAGACTCCCTGTATCAAGCCCTAAAATATTTGCGGGGGCAATCGTTAGTTTAGCAATCGCCTGCATTAACTCTAAATCCCCTTGCTCAACCAAACGCATCATCAGCGGTAATACGCTTTCTAATGAAGAGATACCTGCTTCCGTTTCAGGAAATGCGCCCAATTTTGCATCCTTATCATGTGGTTGATGATCACTACAGATGCTATCAATAATACCTTTACGCACACCGGCTAATAGGCCTTGTTTATCTTTCTCACTACGTAACGGAGGAATCACATGATAAGCACTATCGTAAGGCAGCATATCGTCATCAGTTAAATGCAGCTGATGCATAGCGACATCAGCCGTTAATGCTAAACCCATCTTTTTTGCTTTACTAATTAATGTAACTGAACGCGCGCAACTAATCCCGCTAAAATGCACTCGGCACCCTGTTACTTCAATTAATTCAATACACTGCATCAACGCAATCGTTTCAGCCGCATAAGGAATGCTCGGTAAACCATAACGACTTGCCATGGCGCCTTCATGCGCACAACCGCCATTACTTAAGCTCGCTTCTTGCGGACAAAAAATCAGCAGTAAATCGTGCGTTGCTGCGTATTCCATCGCGCGGCGTAAAATTAATAAATCTTGTATCGGGTGATGTGCTTGGCTAACAGCAATACAGCCTGCTTTTTTTAAAGCATATAAGGAGCTTAATTCAGAACCAGCTAATTTTTTGGTTAAAGCCGCAACAGGGTAAACCTGTGAATAATGATATTTTTCAGCCTTATCTTTTAATAACTCAACTACCTCTACTGAATCAGTAACAGGGTTACTATCAGGTGGCACACATAAGCTCGTAAAACCTGCACTGGCAGCCGCTTTAGTTTCTGACTCTATCGTGCCTTTATTGGATTGTCCTGGCTCACGTAAACGCGCACTTAAATCAATAAACCCAGGGCAAACAATCTGCCCTTGTGCATCAATAGTTTTATCGGCAACAAATCCAGCGGGCGCATTCAGCAAGCCAACAATTTTATTTTTTTCTATATACAGCGCACCTTTTTGATCTATATCTTGCGCTGGGTCAATCAATCGGCCATTAATAATTTCTAAGCGCATTAGCCGTGCTCCTTTCTATGCTGCATCGTCATCGATAACACAGCCATGCGTACTGCAATCCCATTATTAACCTGTTGTAAGATAACGGATTGTGGTCCATCTGCTACTTTTGATGAAATTTCCACGCCGCGATTAATCGGTCCAGGGTGCATCACAATCGCATCCTTATGCGCAAGCCTTAACTTATCTTCCGATAGACCATAACACTTAAAATATTCACTTTCACTCGGCAATAAAGCACTGCTCATCCGCTCTTTCTGTAAACGTAGCATGATGACCACATCAACATCTTTTAGACCACTTTGCATATCATAATAAACAGTCACACCTAAGCTTTCGACATCAGTAGGCAGTAAGGTTTTAGGCGCGATAACTCTGACCTCCTCTGCACCGAGTATATTCAGCGCCTGAATTTGTGAGCGCGCCACACGTGAATGCAAAATATCGCCCACAATCGCCACACGTAAGCCCGTAAACTGCTGTTTAGCACGGCGAATAGTAAACATATCTAACATCGCTTGTGTTGGATGTTCATGCTGCCCATCCCCTGCATTTATCACACTCACATGCGGCGCAACATGTTGTGCAATAAAGTGTGCGGCACCACTGAGTGAATGGCGTACCACAAACATATCCACCTGCATGGCTTCTATATTATGGATAGTATCCAGTAAACTCTCGCCTTTAGAGGTCGATGAGGTTGCAATACTCATACTCAGAATATCTGCGGATAAACGTGCTGCGGCTAGTTCAAAGGTTGCGCGAGTTCGCGTGCTATTTTCAAAAAATAAATTAACAATCGTTTTCCCACGTAACAAAGGCACTTTTTTGACATCTTGAGAGGAGATACTAGCAAATGATTCTGCGGTATCTAAAATCTCAGTTAAAGTGCTTTTATTTAAGCCCTCTATACTTAAAAAATGTTGCAACTGTCCTTGCTCATTGAGTTGTAAATTCTCAATCTTACGCATTACACACTCTCCTTCACCATTTGAACTTCAATACTCAACGGTTCCGGTCCGGTTAATTTTATTCTTTGTCCCGCTTCTAGTACCATTTTGGTACCGGTACTATCTGGGCGTAGTGGCACTTGTCTGCCATCACGCTCTATTAACACACCGAACAGCACTTGCTCTGGCCTACCGTAATCAAACACTTCATTTAAGGCAGCGCGTATTGTTCGGCCGGTATAAAACACATCATCAATTAAGATAACGTCTCGCCCTTCTAAAGTAAGCGGCAAACTGTTCGGTTTTACTTTAGGATGCATGCCTACTTGCGAGAAATCGTCTCGATAAAAAGAAATATCTAATAATGCCAAAGGCTCTTTAATCTCCAAACGCTGATGCATTTCTTTAGCCACCCACGCACCTCCTGTATGAACTCCAATCATTACTGGATTTTTAAGTGAGCGTTTAGCGATAATCGCTTTTAATGAGACCTCTAAAGTATTGAATAAGTCTGCTATTTCTATTTGTTCTTGTGCCATTTTTATTGTTCGTTTAACCACGATTGTAAAATTAATTGTGCGGCCAGTTGGTCTTGCACTTCCCATAATTTACTGGCGCTAACGTGTACATCATCATACAACATTTGCTTTGCTTCAAAGGTAGATAGCGCCTCATCTACTTGAAAAACAGGTAAGTTATAACGACCGTTTAATTGGCGACAAAATTTAAGCATACGCGGCGTAATAATATTATCACTGCCATCGGCTTTACGAGAAACGCCCACAATTAACCCCTTAGGTTGCCATTCATTAATCAATTGGCCTATTTTATCCCAATTAGGCACTTGATTTAATGAGCGTATCGTTTCTAAAGGGCTCGCCGTTTTAGTGGTTAACTGCCCCACTGCCGTGCCAATTTTTTTATTACCAAAATCAAAGCCTAAATACGTTTCTGAGCTTAATCCCGCTAAAACAGGGTCTACTTTAAGCATGCCCCACCTGTGTGCTCAACAAACGAATATCAACCCCCATTTGTTTTGCAGCTAAATCCCAGCGCTGACTGATTGGAGTATTAAAAATCACATCTTCATCATATTCAGTACTTAGCCATGCATTTTCATGCATTTCTTTTTCTAATTGCAACTCTTTCCAGCCCGCATAACCCAGCGCAATAATAAATTTCTTAGGGCCTTCACCGCGCGCAATGGCTTTTAATATATCTTGTGATGTAGTTAAACAAACTTCATCCGATATATCGACCGTGGTTTCCCATTTGACCGCTTCAGATGAATGCAAAATAAAGCCGCGATCTTGCTGCACAGGCCCACCCGCATAAACCGGCATATTCGCAATATTTTTATCTTCTACTGCAATATCCATTTGGTCCAACAAACCTTTTAAGCGCATTTCTATCGGGTGATTGATCACTAAACCGAGTGCCCCTTCAGGGTTATGCTGGCACACAAAAATAACCCCTTTATCAAAATTAGGGTCTTTTAAATTAGGCATGGCTATAAGCATTTGGTTCTTAAAAGAAGTAATTTCTTGCATCGCTGTATTTTTAATACCCGTTTATTAAATTAGCTTGCTAGCTCAGGTAAATCATCCCTTAAGCCCATCGCATACTGGTTAAAATAGTTTTTTAATGCATTCGTACGATTAATCAACTGCATTCCCGTACCGCGCAGCTGTTTAACCACTTCATTATCTTGTGTGTACAGTTTATTAATCACATCCATACTACTCATCATCGCCAAATTATCACCTTTGCGCCACCGTTCATACTGACGTAAGGATTTATGACTACCGATAGGACGACCTGCTTGATGACTTTTAATAATCGTTTCCGCAATCGCCGCGGCATCTAATAAACCTGCATTCGCACCCTGTCCTGCTAAAGGGTGCATGGCATGCGCAGCATCACCCACCAATACAAAATGATCTGCGGTATATTGCTGTGCATATTGAAAACGTAATGGAAATGCACCGCGTGGGCCTACGCTTAACATTTTTCCTAAAACACCCGCTGACGCATGTTCTAATTTTTGTAAAAAGACCTCATCACTTAAAGCAATATAGTCTTGCGCTGTTTCATGTTTTAAAGTCCAAACAATGGAACACTCGCCATTTTTCAAAGGTAAGAAAGCCAGTGGCCCTTCAGGTAAAAATCGTTGCCACGCGGTAAATTGATGACTTTTCTCGGTACTTACCGTTGCGACAAGGCCATCTTGTTGATATTCCCAACCCGTCGTTTGTATACCCGCCATATTTCGCAAAGCTGAATCACGCCCATCAGCGGCAATGACAACATCCGCTGTTAACAGCGAACCGTCCTCTAATTTAATTTGCGCTTTATCTGTCTGGCACTCTAAGTCACTCACTTTTGCAGGACACAGAATAGTAGCACTCGATAATGCTTCTAATTTATCCCATAAAGCCGCGACAGTGACACGATTTTCAACGATATGCCCTAAAACTGCATAATCAGTATCCACGGCATCAAAATGTAATAAGCCAGCACTATTTGCATCCCACACATGCATTTGATCATAAGCACCGACACCGCGCTGTTGCATGGCAGGCCAAGCATCTAAAGCCGTTAAAATATTTTGTGATGCACGTGTTAAGGCAGAAACACGAATATCTGCGGGTGCATCAGTAGGCCAATCGCGCTGTGGATTATGCACATCTAATAAAGCAACTTCAATTCCTGCCGTTGCTAATGCGCACGCTGTTGTCGCACCGACAATTCCCCCGCCGACAACAATTACCGAATAATGCTGTTTCATCCGTCTCTCCGCAACCCTAACTTGGGCGTTCTGGCATTTAAGCCCATGGCATAATGCGCCAATTGTTTTTTTAGTCCCGGTACAAAATCTAGCATCGCTAAACCTGCATTTCGCGCAGCCGCTGTCGATAGCCATTCATTAGAAAATAATTTAACCACACCATCGGTAAATTTAATGACTGTGTCATGATCTTTTTGTCGTTGCGCTGCATAATCTTCTAATAATTCCGCTGCACCGATATCAAACCCTAGCTTTTCTTGCTTTAAAATACACTCAGCTAATTGCACCACATCTCTTAAGCCTAAATTAAAGCCCTGCCCTGCGACAGGATGTAATTGATGCACCGCATTACCAATAATCACCGAGCGTCCAGAATACATAGCATGCGCACGTATCAAACTTAAAGGAAATGAGCGCCGCGGAGAGCTGAGTTTAAACTGGCCTAATTTATAGCCAAAACAGTCATGTAAAGCTTGAATAAACACTTCCTCACTATCAGTGATAAGCTGTTCAGCATCTTCTGTACTGCGCGTCCAAACAACAGCATACTCATCTTTTAGCGGTAATAATGCCAAAGGCCCAGAGCTCGTAAAGCGCTCGTAGGCAATATTCTGATGCCCAATCTCGGGTTTAATCGTTGTGACAATCGCTGTTTGTTGATATTCAGTAATATCTTGCTGTATATCTAATAACTTTCTGACTGTCGAATTCCCGCCATCCGCACCCACCACTAATTTTGCAGATATATTCAGTGATTCACCTTTATGCTTAAGGCTAATATGCGCATGTGTATCATCCGAAGCAATGCCCATAACGCGCGCAGGATTAATTTGCTGTACGTTTGATTTAAGCACTAAATCAGCAATCACGGTTTCTAGCTCACGCGCCGTAATCACATAGCCTAAGGCTTCAACTTTTTCTTTTTGTGCAGATAAGCGAGTTTTGCCAAAATGACCTTGATCAGAGACATGGATATTTTTAATTGCCGTCGCCTTGTCTTTAGCTTGCTGCCAAATCCCCAGCATATCCAATAAGCGCACTGTGCCATTTGCCAAAGCTAAAGCACGATCTCCCGCGGGCGATGCGTGTAATTCTTCGGCTGTATTAGCTTCCACAATAGCAACTTTTAAATGGCTCGCTTGTAAAGCTAAGGCAAGACAGTTTCCTGCTAAGCCTCCGCCTACAATTAATACATCATAATCTTGATTTATCATTCCTGCTTACCCACTCTGTCGGGATTTATCTTTATGAAGCCATTAAGGCTTCAATCTCTGCAATTTCTTTCACTGCCGCTTGTGTTAATACTTCATATCCAGTTTCGGTTACGACGACATCATCTTCAATGCGTATTCCTATACCCCGCCATTTTTCAGCGACGTCAGCACAGTCTTTTGGAATATATAATCCCGGCTCTATCGTTAACACCATACCCACTTCTAAAACACGCCATTCATTATCAATTTTATAGTCGCCCACATCATGCACATCCATACCTAACCAATGACCTATGCGATGCATATAAAACGCTTTATACGCTTCGTCTTTAATGAGTTGCTCGACATCCCCAACTAATAACCCTAAATCAACCAAGCCGGCCGTTAGCACTTCCACCGAAACATCATGCGCTTTATTCCAAGGCGCATTGGGTTTGACCTCTTCTATTGCAGCATACTGCGCATCTAACACTAATTGATACAATGCTTTTTGCTCAGTAGAAAAGCGGCCATTAACAGGAAAAGTACGCGTAATATCCGCGGCATAATGATTACACTCAGCACCCGCGTCAATTAATAATAAATCACCCTCATTTAATACGCTGTTATTTTCCACATAATGCAAAACACAGGCATTTTCGCCTCCCGCAACAATTGAGGGGTAAGCCACGTCACGCAAACCATTATTCATAAACTCATGAATAATCTCACTTTCTATCTGATATTCAAACAATCCGGCTTTGCATTGTTGCATGGCTCTCATATGCGCTTTAACTGACACATCTGCGGCATAGCGCATTAATTCAAGTTCTGCTTCCGTTTTAATCAAGCGCATTTCATGCTGCGTGTGCTCTAATGAAACCAGCTCGCCAGGCGCGTTAACGCCACTGCGTGTTTGGCTACGAATATGATTAATCCATTCCATTAATTGATGATCAAACGCCGCATCTCGCCCCATGGGGTAAAATACTTTTTCTTTATTTTCCAATAAACCCGGCAAAATATCGCTTAGGTCATCAATAGGAAAAGCATCATCAGCAGAAAAATCGGCAGTTGCTCCTTCTAACCCCGCATGCGCGCCTTCCCAAAGTGCTTTTTTCTCATCATATTCTTTACAGAATAAAATATATTCCCCTTGCTCACGCCCAGGAATAAAAACCGCTAAGGCATCAGGCTCATTAAAACCGGTCAAATAAAAGAAATCACTATCTTGGCGAAAAGGGTAATCGACATCCCTATTTCTTGACCGTACTTTAGCACTCGCAATCAGTGCAATATTGCCTGTTCCTATCTCGCTCATTAATTGTTCGCGGCGAGCTGTAAATTCACTCATATTCATTAATGTATAGTCTCGCCAGCGAAGATTTCCTTAGCAGTATGTCCTACATTTAATTCAGCAAAAATCAACATGACCGACGCGCGTAGATACTCTTGAACTTCCATTAATGCGTTTTCAGCCTCTTCGTCTTCATCCTCTGCACTAGTTTCCATTTTAGTCAGCTCAACGACATCTTTTAAGACTTCATCAATCTCCTCAGGCCATTTACTATCACTCTGTATGCGCCCCATGCCAAATAAGAAGCCTTCACACCATTGTGTTACTGCAATCGCTCTATCTTCTATGCTTTCATCATCTTCTGGTAAGAATAAATCAAACAAAAGCTCATTACTTTCTAATAAACTTTTGGTATGTTCAAACAAGTTAATTAACAACAGCTTATCGTCTTCCAGCAAATCCGCATCTTTACTAATCGCTTCATTCATCCAATCGCTGGCATCAGATGTTGCATCTAGGCAGAGTAATGCACAAGCAATGCCATGTACTTCAGCCGCACTTCCGGCTGCTTGTTGTTGTAAAATAGTTGAATTAACGATGGAATAGCTCATAGGAATACAGTTTTAGAGGTAATTGTTAGTTTATATTTAATCGATATTATTAAATACCTAACCCCTTATGCTACCATAGTCTAAGCCTAGTTTTGAATTCATATCACTCCCTATTTAAGCTAATCATGAATACAGAAAATCAATCCGTTGACATTAAAGATCTTGAAGAGAAATTAGAAGAGTTAATTCAGCGTTATACCGCCGTACAATCAGAAAATACCACCTTAAAAACCAAGCAAGATTCACTAGTTAAAGAAAAAGCCAAATTGGTCGAAAAAACCAATCTTGCCCGTACGCGTGTAGAAGCGATGATTAGCCGATTAAAGAATATGGAACAAGACAAATGAGCGAAACCCAACAAGCTGCTTCACTCACTATTTTAGGCAAAGAGTACAAAATTCTCTGTGAAGCTGGTGAACAAGCCGCTTTAGCTAAGTCCGCAAAACAATTAGACCAACAAATGCGCGATATTCGCCTAACCGGCAAGGTATCAAGTGCCGAGCGTGTCGCTGTTCTTGCCGCACTTAATTTAACCCACGAGCTGATGCAAATTAAGCAAAATCATTTACCTGCATCGCCCCAGATGGGCGCACAACTAAATAAAATGTGTATCAAAATCGAAACTGCGCTTAAAAGCGTATAAAATAGCTCAAGTATCTCCTGCGGCGTTCGACAGTGAGGTGGGTGTTCCTTGGACCTATTAAACCCTCGGGAGTCGATTCTTGTACTAGTGTGCATGTCCGTTTACGGAAAGCCTGAATTGCGAGATAGACGCCCACTTGAACCTTTCGGTTCAAGGACGATGCTTTGCATCGGCGCAGGTGGGAGATGCATTACTATTATTAGCCAACTAATCGGAATTACAAACCACCTAGCAAATCAGATAAGCCAATAACTAATCTTTAGTTATTTTATTCTCCAAAAATAATCTCTACAACCCCTCCCAAGCCTCAAACAAACCTTCTGTTTCAACTCCAACCAACCCCAACACTCGTCCCACACCTTCATCCACCATCGCCGCAATCGAATTCGCTTTATTGTAAAACGCAGGCATGGGCGGAAAGATAATAGCGCCCATTTCTGTCGCGCTGGCCATATTTCGAATATGTGCTAAATTTAAAGGCGTCTCGCGCGGCATAATAACGACTTTGCGACGTTCCTTTAAGGCAACATCCGCAGAGCGTGAAATTAAATTATCACCAAAACCATGTGCGATAGCAGCAAGCGTTTTCATAGAGCATGGCGCAACAACCACGCCTTCTGTTTTGAACGAACCACTGGCGATACTGGCAGCAATATCATTAACACCATGCGATTTATCCGCTAGCGCATATAACTCTGCGCGATCCATATCTAACTCGTACTTGAGATTAACTAAACCCGCATGAGAAATAACCACATGCGATTCCCAGTCATCTTTCTCACGCAAGACTTGCAACATCCTTACACCATAAATCGCACCGGTTGCCCCCGTCATTGCAATAACTAGCCGTTTTTTTTGCTGGCTCATATGCGCATTAACTCCTCTGCTATGTTGTCTGTTGCATTAATGAGTGCATCAATCATTTCTGCGCCTTGTGCGATATGCCCTGCTGTTGGCAGGATTTGAAACTCTGCTTGAGGTAATGCTTTGGCTAAACTCACAGCGGCTTCAATCGGACAAACTAAATCATATCGCCCATGAATGATAAGCGTTGGAATTTCACACAAGCCCGAACACGCTTCCAGCACTTGGTTTTCCGCAATAAAATAATGATGCTTTGCGTAATGCAGCTCCATCTTTACTTGATCAACCATTTTCTTAGTAACATGTTCAAGGGATTCGTCCACGCGATAGTCTGCGCCTAATGCCACTTGCCCACCCCATTGCATCCACGCTTTGGTTAAACGCCGAACTGCAATTTCGTCCTCACCCCAGAGAGTGGTATATAAATTATCAATACTGTGTTCATCTAAGCTTTCTAATAGGTTTTGATACAGCTCAGGGTAAATCGCATTAACGCCCTCTTTTACAAACCAGGATAAATCTCGTTCCCGCGCCAAAAACACGCCACGAATAATCATCGCAGCGACTGCTTGCTTATGCTGCTGCGCATAAAGCAGGGCCAAGGTACTTCCCCAAGAGCCACTAAATAATACCCATTGTTTGATATCCAACTGCTGGCGAATAAGCTCCATATCATCAATTAGATCTTGTGCGGTATTACTCTCTAATTCACCAAACGGGGTTGATTGCCCACAGCCACGCTGATCAAACAAAATAATATGGTAAATTTTGGGATCAAAAAAACAACGGTGTTTAGGTTTTGTGCCAGAACACGGGCCACCATGTAGAAAAACAACAGGAATACCTTGTGGATTTCCAGACTGCTCAACATAAACCTGATGCTGACTACCTGTGTCCAAAAAAAATTGATGAAAGGGCTCTATTTCTGGGTATAAGTTGCGCATTTAGAACTCCACGCCTTGCTCTGCTTTAATGCCTTGTGCATAAGCATGTTTTATTTTTGTCATTTCAGTTACCGTATGCGCCGCTTCAATAACTTCTGGCGCGGCATTACGCCCCGTCAAGACTAAATGCATCCACGGCGGCTTTTCATTGTTAATGAAATCAGCAATTTCTTGTCCTGCAATCCAGTTATAGCCACAGCAATAATTAATTTCATCCAATAATACAAAATCAAACTCTTCAGATAAAATTTTCTGTTTACTGAACTCCCAGATTTCACGACTGGTTTTAATATCTTGCTCAGGATTTTTTGTATCCCAAGTAAAGCCATCGCCCAAAGTATGCCATTCGATATTATCAAAGCGTTCAGCGGCTTTTTCTTCACCTGTTTGCCACTTACCTTTTATATATTGTATGACACAAACTTTCATCCCCCAGCCTGCAGCACGAAAAACCATGCCTAAAGCACTGGATGACTTGCCTTTGCCTTCACCTGTATTAACAAGTACTACACCTTGCCTACGCTCTTTTTCTTTCATTTAAACCCTATCAAATTTATTCATATTATTACTCACTAAGCCACGAAACAATCACTTCAGGTGCGCTCGCAAAATACCAATGCACATAGGACGCGCGTAGATTTTTATAACGCACCCCTTTATCACCTCTACTTACCTGAAAGCAAGGATCTAACTCTCGCTCAGACTGACGCACTGAATGATGAAATTCATGCCCTTTAATACCTGAAGCCTCTTCTCGATACCCCAAGGAAGCGAGTTTATTTTGCATTATAGAATGATACGCTAGCACATTCGCCATCGGCCATGTTTTTTCAGATAAATCCCTTAATGATTCCCCCAACAACATCGCTCCGCCACATTCCGCTAAAACAGGTTTTCCAGACTGTATAAATTCAGCCAAGGACTTCCATGTGCTTGATACTGACAATGCCTGTGCAAATAATTCAGGATAGCCACCAGGTAACCATACTGCATCTGTATTTTCAGGAATAGCATCCCCCCTAATAGGAGAAAAATAGCTTATTTTAGCGCCTTGCTGTTTTAAAAAATCAATATTCGCGGGATAAATAAAGCAACAAGCCGCATCTTTAGCAATTGCGATGGTTTTATCGACTAAATAACGCGCTTCTGGTTTTTGATCGACCGCCTTTAATCTTTGTGCAAATAAGTGCCTTAAGTCATCTATTAATACATGAAAAAAAGGTAAAAAATCAGGCACTATTCCAGCCTCAGGGTTTACTAAACCTAAGTGTCGCTCTGGCAAATTCAGCGCATTCTTTTCCATCCATGCAATCAATGGCGGCAGCTGATGATCATGTAGCGCCTCTTGCAAGAGCTGAGCATGATATTCACTGCCAAGCTGATTAGCAATCACGCCAACAATAGACACTTGCATTTTTTCGGCATAAGTCACAAAACCACTCACCAACGGCACAATAGAGCCGCTCATGCCTTGCGCATCTACCACTAAAAATACCGGTACATTTAGGCGCTGTGCTAATTCTGCACTAGAACCACTCCCACCCACACCTGAGCGACCATCAAATAACCCCATCGCCCCTTCGATAACGGCCACATCGGCTGTTTCAGCTTGCGCGGCCATAAGCTTTAAACTATTTTCCTCACCAACCATGTGGGTATCTAAATTATAAGAGGCGCGACCTGTCACCGCTTGATGCCATAAAGGATCTAAAAAATCCGGCCCAGCTTTAAACGCGGTAACATTTGCTGTTTGCGCTTTTAGCGCTTGCAATAAAGCCAGCATGATCGTTGTTTTTCCGCAGCCGGAATGAGTTCCTGCTAAAAGTATTGTTTTCATGCGCACTAAAATTATTTTAATTAGCACTATCATAAATCAAGCGCTTTATTGCTTCGAGTGATTCCTACTATTTATTGCTATACTGCCTGCTCTTTATTTACCCCTTCTTTTATATACGAGTTTTTATAAATGGATGTTATTCAAAAAATTGCTGACGAATTAGCGGTACACGTCAAACAAGTTAAGGCCGCTGTTAATTTATTAGATGAAGGTGCAACCGTGCCTTTTATTGCGCGCTACCGAAAAGAAGTCACAGGTGGGCTAGATGATAGTCAATTACGTTTATTAGACGAGCGTTTGATTTATTTACGTGAACTGAATACACGTCGTGACACTATTTTAGACAGCATACGCTCACAAGAAAAATTAACAGTCGCCTTAGAGCTAGCTATTAAAGAAGCGGAGACTAAAACACGTTTAGAAGATTTATATCTACCGTACAAACCTAAACGCCGTACAAAAGCACAAATTGCACGTGAAGCGGGTTTGGAGTCTTTAGCAGATGCTATTTTGTCCGATAGAAACTGCATTCCTTCCGACATCGCAAGCCGTTACCTAAATTCTGAGCACAAAATTAATGATGCGACTGCCGCTTTAGATGGCGCAAGACAAATCATTATGGAGCGCCTTTCTGAAGAAGCTGAGCTGGTAAGTACGTTACGCACCAGACTGTGGAATAAGGGAGTTTTGCATGCCACGGTCGCCAAAGATAAAGAGCAGGAAGCGGCAAAATTTAAAGACTATTTTGATTACCAAGAAGCAATCAATAAAATTCCTTCGCACCGCGCTTTGGCTCTATTTAGGGGCCGAAATGAAAATCTACTCAATGTTACTTTATTGCCCGATAAGGATGAAAAAGAAGCGCATTTACGCTGTACACAAGTAGTTGCGCATCATTTAAATATCACCGACACGCAAAAACCCGCCGAAGCATGGCTGGCAGAAACCGCGCGTTTTGCATGGAAAGTAAAATTATTTACACGCATTGATTTAGATTTAAGACAGCAATTGCGCGAGACCGCCGAACAAGAAGCCATTCGCGTTTTTGCTTTAAATTTAAAAGATTTGCTATTAGCCGCACCTGCGGGCGAAAAAGCGACACTGGGTTTAGATCCCGGTATTCGCACCGGCGTAAAAGTAGCGGTTGTTGACCCAACAGGAAAACTAGTTGCCACAGAAACCATTTATCCACACGCCCCTAGAAATCAATGGGATGCCTCAATTTCTAGCTTAGCCAAGCTCATCAAACAACACAAAGTTGAATTAGTGAGCATTGGAAATGGCACTGGATCGCGTGAAACGGATCAGCTTGTTGCGGATTTAATGAAGCAACACAAAGATTTAAGCTTTAATAAAGTGATGATTTCCGAGGCAGGTGCTTCTGTGTATTCAGCGTCTGAGCTTGCATCCAAAGAATTTCCAGATATTGATGTGTCGTTACGTGGCGCCGTTTCTATTGCGCGCCGCCTGCAAGATCCTTTAGCTGAACTGGTTAAAATTGAAGCCAAAGCGATTGGCGTTGGTCAATATCAGCATGATCTCAACCAAATTCAGCTAGCACGCGGCTTGGATGCTGTCGTCGAAGATTGTGTGAATGCCGTGGGCGTGGATGTAAATACTGCGTCGGCTGAATTATTACAGCAAGTTTCAGGTATATCTCGTAGTATTAGTCAAAATATTGTGACTTATCGTGATGAACACGGTGCATTTAGCAACCGTAAACAATTAAAAAAAGTACCGCGTTTGGGTGATAAGGCCTATGAGCAAGCCGCTGGTTTTTTACGTATTCGTAATGGAGAAAATCCTTTAGATGCGTCTGCGGTTCATCCTGAAGCGTATCCAGTAATAAAAAACATTGCTCAGCAGAATAATAAAACCATTGATGAACTAATCGGGAAAACTCAGTTTTTAAACAGCTTAGAACCTAAGCACTATATTAGTGAACTATTTGGCTTACCGACGGTTATTGATATTTTACAAGAACTGGATAAACCCGCACGCGACCCAAGACCTGAATTTAAAAGCGTAGAATTTAAAGAAGGCGTAGAAAAAATCAGCGACTTAAAAGAAGGCATGCGCTTAGAAGGCGTAGTCACTAATGTCGCTAATTTTGGCGCGTTTGTTGATATCGGCGTGCATCAAGATGGCTTGGTGCATATTTCTCATTTAGCAGATGTGTTTGTAAAAGATCCACGAGATGTCGTAAAAACCGGTGATCGCGTGAGTGTAAAGGTGGTCGAAATTGATATCCCTCGTAAACGCATAGCCTTATCGATGAAAAAAGAAGGCAGCGAGGAAAAACAGCTAGAAACTCGTCATACACCAACAAAACCTAAAGCTAAAATTAAAAATTCAGCCCCCGTACAAAGCTCTATGGCAAATGCGTTTGCTAGCGCGCTTAAGAAGTAGATTTATCGCTTAAATTATCTGCTAATAGTTTTAATAGTTGCTTATCATCGATATTCTCTAAGTCACTTTTGGAGAATATCGTTAATAAATACAAAGTCTGTGTATTATAAAAATAATAAACCACTCTAAATCCAGCGCTCTTTCCAGTAGGAATAGAACTGCTTGCTACTCTTATTTTATATAAATCATGCCCTAGCGCTATCCCTGCTGTAGGGTTAGCTAGCAGATCATCCCTGAGTACGACTAAATCTTTAGCTAAGCTTCGATAGCGTTTATATAAGCGCTTAACATCCTTATCAAAACTTTTAAGGCTAATTATTTTCAAGTTCATCAATTAAATCGTCTAATGATTTGAATTTCTCTACCTCAGTTGCTTTTAATGCCGTATTTAACTCTGCACAGCCTTCATCAAAATTAGCGTAAAACAAATTATCTTTTTGCGCGCTCAAGTAGGATCTAATTGCTTCAGCAATGATCTCAGACCGATTTAAAGAAAATTTTTCCGTTAACTCATCAATTTCATCGATTAAATAACGATGTAACCTTAGCCCAACCTGCTGCTTTTCTAACTGCTTTAAAGTATGCATACCCCCCCTTGCGATACCTATTTTATATATAATAGCATAACAATTATAGCAAAATTAACTCATTAATCGGCCAACGCGGTCGTGCATTAATTTCTAAGGATTCGACCTGTCCCGCCATTAATCGCTGACACCCCGCATAAGCAATCATTGCGCCATTGTCAGTACAAAACTCAGGTCTTGGAAAATATAATTCAGCCCTTTCTTTTTTGGTCATTGCCTCTAAGTTTTGGCGAATTTTGGTATTCGCACTTACGCCACCTGCCACAACAAGCCGTTTAATGCCCGTTTGTTTTAACGCGCGTTTACATTTAATCGCTAAGGTTTCTGCGGTTGCTTGCTGAAAGGCGAGTGCAACATCCGCTTTATCTTGTTCGGTTTTTTCAGTTTTATTAAAGGTATTCATGGTAAATGTTTTTAAACCACTAAAACTAAAATCTAATCCAGGCCTATCTGTCATCGGTCGTGGAAACTTAAAGCGATCAGCGACGCCTTTTTCCGCTAGTTTAGAAAGCAGTGGCCCGCCCGGATAAGCAAGTCCTAGTAATTTAGCCGCTTTATCGAAAGCTTCACCCGCGGCATCATCTAATGATTCACCTAACAATTGATACTCTCCAATGCCCTGCACTTCAACCAATAAGGTATGCCCACCTGAGATTAATAAAGCAACAAAAGGAAACCCAGGTTTATTTTCTTCTAGCATCGGCGCTAATAAGTGCCCTTCCATATGATGCACACCCAAAGCGGGTATACCCCACGTCCATGCTAAGCTTTTTGAGGCGGCAGCTCCTACTAATAAAGCACCGACTAGTCCTGGGCCTGCCGTATAAGCAATCCCTTGAATATCGTTTTTATTAAGCCCACTTAATTGCAAGCACTCCTCAATTAACGGAATAAGCTTACGTATGTGATCACGCGAAGCCAGTTCGGGGACAATCCCACCGTATTCATTGTGCATCGCAATTTGGCTATATAATGTATGCTGAATGAGTCCTTTAGTGGAATGGTAGATGGCTACGCCAGTTTCATCACACGATGTTTCTATACCTAAAATATACATAGATTTTGATTTTAAAAAAGTTACTGATATAATCGAGGGTTTCGCTGGCTGTAAATTTTCACGCCGGCCATTTATAGAATTTTAGCAAACTAGGAAAATTAATGCCTTCAATTAAATTGAAAGAAAACGAACCATTCGATATCGCTATCCGTCGCTTCAAACGTTCTTGCGAAAAAGCAGGTGTTTTATCAGAAGTTCGTCGTCGTGAATTCTACGAAAAACCAACGGCAGAACGTAAACGTAAAGCCGCTGCAGCAGTTAAACGTCACTTGAAAAAATTATCTCGTGAGCGTTATGCACTGAAAAATCTTCGTCGTGGCCGTCCTCAGCTGTAATTTAAGATGACAACGATGCTAGATCGCCTTAAAAGCGAAATGAAAGCAGCAATGAAGAGCCGTCAAAAAGTACGCTTAGGCGTTATTCGGCTCATTCTTTCTGCTACCAAACAAGTTGAAGTTGATGAGCGCATTGAGTTAGATGATGCGCGCGTAATTGCTGTTTTAGATAAAATGCTTAAACAGCGCCGCGAATCAATCAAACAATATCGTGATGCTGATCGTATTGATTTAGCTGAAGTTGAAGAAGCCGAAGTACTGGTTATCCAAGATTTCTTGCCTAAAGCTTTAACAGAAGATGAAATCACAGAAATGGTTCAAGCCGCAATTACAGACTCTTCTGCCAGCTCTATTAAAGATATGGGAAAAGTCATGGGAATTGTAAGACCTGCAATGATTGGTCGAGCAGATATGGCGGTTGTTAGCACCAAGATAAAAGCGTTATTAGGGGTTTAATCTAAGCAGGGTATTATCATGGCTGGAATGATTCCCCGCCCGTTTATTGATGACCTATTGGTCAGGGTGGATATTGTTGACTTAATTGACAGCCATCTCCCTCTTAAAAAATCGGGCAATAGTTATGTTGCTAGGTGCCCTTTTCATACAGAAAAAACACCTAGTTTTGCCGTAACACGCACAAAACAGCTATACCATTGCTTTGGTTGTGGCGCTGGCGGCAATGCCATTAGCTTTTTAATGGACTTTAGCCACCTTAGCTTTGTTGAAGCGGTAGAAGATTTAGCAAGCTTTGCAGGTATTGAAGTACCTAGAGAGTCAGGCAATCCTTCCTTTAAAAAAAGCACTGCAACTAGCTCCTTTCAGGTATTAGAGCAAGCAGCTAGTTTTTATGTTGAGCAATTAAGAAACAACCCAGAAGCATCAAGCGCTGTCGATTACCTTAAAAACCGAGGATTAAGCGGCGAAATAGCGCAAGAGTTTCATATTGGTTTCGCACCCAATAGCTGGGATTCTTTAAGTAAAAAATTTAAAATACAAGAATTAGTTGAGGCAGGCCTCGCTATTGCAAAAGATACTGGCGGCGCTTACGATCGATTTCGCGGGCGTGTGGTTTTTCCAATACGCGATAGACGTGGACGAGTGATTGGTTTTGGCGGCCGAGTTTTAGATGATTCTTTACCGAAATATCTCAACTCACCTGAAACCGATGTATTTCATAAAGGTAAAGAGGTCTACGGGCTGTATGAACTATTAAGCCATAATGCTAAACCCTCTAGAATTTTAGTTGTGGAAGGCTATATGGATGTTATTGCCTTGGCACAATTTGGCATTAATTATTCGGTTGCCGCATTAGGTACAGCAACATCAAAAGAACATTTAGAGTTATTATTTCGTTTTAGCTCTGAAATTGTTTTATGTTTTGATGGCGATAAAGCAGGACAAGAAGCGTCTTGGAGAGCAGTAAGTGCTGCATTCCCCTCTCTTAGAGATGGACGACAAATAAAAATAATGCAATTACCCTTGGGTATTGATCCTGATAATTTAATTAGGGAAAAAGGACTCAGTTATTTCGAACAAAAAATAAGTGAATCACAAGCACTCTCAGATTATTTTTTTGAGCGCTTGAGCCAAGGCTTAAACTTAAGTGATTTAGAAGGCCGAGCTAGTTTAATTAATAAAGCAAAAACGTATCTTGAAAAACTACCCAACGGTGTATTTCAGGAATTAATGCAAAACAAATTAAAAACTTTATCAAAGGTAGAGACACTCAATATCTTTAATAAAAATACAGCAGCCAATAAACAGACTAACGAGCAAGTCGATAACAAATTATCTCCAATACGTTTAATTATCTCTCTACTACTGCAAAACCCAGAGCTAATTGAACAATTAGAAAGTAAAAACATTAACTGGGCACTCATTGATTTACCCGGCGTTAAATTACTAAAAAAAATAGTTGAAATTATTACATCTAATCCCAATATTAGTCTGCCTTGCCTTTTGGAGCTATTCAGAGATCAAGAAGAAGAAAAGTACATAAAGATTATGATGAATCATGAATTTTTTATTTCAGGAACAGAAATAAAAGAAGAATTTTCTGGTGCAATTGACCGCTTAATAAGTCAAGGTAATGAAAACCGCCTCGACCAACTCATTGCCAAAGAAAGAGAGAGTGGCTTGGATGCGCAGCAACAAAAAGAACTGTTAGCTATGCTAGCAGGACTTAAATAGTACATGACCTCATATCAAAAAATCGGTAAGCCATTTTAAGAGTAAAAAATGAATCAAAAACAACAACAGTCACAACTCAAACAGCTCATCGCCAAAGGAAAGGCACAAGGATACTTAACTTACACTGAAGTTAATGATCATTTACCTAGTGACATTATTGATCCTGATCAAATTGAAGATATCGTCAGCATGATCAATGATTTAGGAATAAAGGTCCATGAAAATGCACCTGAAGATACCGAAGATTTATCTGAGAATGAAGTAACAACCGATGAAGATGATGCGGATGAAGTTGCTGCACTAGCCTCTGTTGATAGTGAATTTGGTCGTACAACCGACCCAGTTAGAATGTATATGCGCGAAATGGGCTCAGTTGGCCTATTAACTCGCCCTGAAGAACTAAAAATTGCGCGCAGAATTGAAGAAGGCCAACGTCAAATCGTAAAAGCGGTCTCTCGCGCAAGTGCAGTTTCAGAAACTTTTTTTGCTGACTTTGCCACAATAGGCGAAGAAAACGGCTTGCGCCTATCAGATATCATGAGTGATTTCATTGATTTGGATGAACCTGACTATGATGACTCTCGCGTGGCTGCAACCCCTGCTGACGCAGCAAATGCAGACAAAGATGACGAAGAAGAAGAGGAAGAACCAAAAGGTATCACTCTAGAAGAAGCGCAAGAAAAAGTTGCCATCATGCTGACCGCTTACGAGGCTGTTGACGCAAGCATAAAGGACAACGGCTATAAGCATAAAAAAACAGATGAAGTACTAGATCAACTTGCAGACCGCTTTCTTGAAATAAAGTGGGCGCCGCAATACTTTAAAAAATTAGTCGCTATGGTGGGCTTAGTAACGGATAGTATCCGCGAACAAGAACGCCTAATTCTAGCTTTATGCGTAAGAGAATCTAAACTTGATCGTAAAACGTTTATAGACTCTTTTGTTGGCAATGAAGTTAAATTCAAATGGATTGCAGATCATATTTCTAAGGGCGGCGAGATAGCTGATCGTTTATCTGCAAGAGAAAAACAAATCAAAAAAGCACAGGCTATATTAAGCAGTATAGAAAATGCTAACAAAGTCGGTATTTCAGACTTTAAAGATATTAGCCGTCGCATCTCAATTGGTGAGGCAAAATCACGTCGCGCTAAAAAAGATATGATTGAAGCAAACTTACGTTTAGTGATTTCAATTGCAAAGAAATACACTAACCGCGGACTGCAATTTCTTGATTTAATTCAAGAAGGAAATATCGGCCTAATGAAAGCGGTTGATAAGTTTGAGTATCGTCGTGGTTATAAATTTTCAACTTATGCAACTTGGTGGATTCGTCAGGCAATTACACGCTCGATTGCTGACCAAGCACGTACCATTCGTATTCCTGTGCATATGATTGAAACCATAAACAAACTCAACCGTATTTCACGCCAAATCATGCAAGAAAAAGGCCGCGAAGCACTACCCGAAGAGCTTGCTGTACTGATGGAAATGCCTGAAGATAAAGTACGTAAAGTCTTAAAAATTGCAAAAGAACCTATTTCAATGGAAACACCCATTGGTGATGATGAAGATTCACATTTGGGTGATTTTATTGAAGATTCGAAGATGCTTTCTCCGGTAGAGTCTGCTACAATTGAAGGACTAAAAGAGTCAACTCAAAATGTATTGGCTGGCTTAACAGCTCGCGAATCTAAAGTCTTACGTATGCGTTTTGGTATTAATATGAATACTGACCATACCTTAGAAGAAGTTGGTAAACAATTTGATGTGACGCGTGAGCGTATTAGACAAATTGAAGCGAAAGCATTGCGCAAATTGCGTCATCCTTCTCGTTCTGATCAATTAAGATGCTTTTTAGATGGCGATTGATCATAAATAATTTTTAGGGCCCTTAGCTCAGTTGGTTAGAGCATCCGACTCATAATCGGCAGGTCCCCAGTTCGAGTCTGGGAGGGCCCACCATCCTATTAAAAGGTTGCTTCGGCAACCTTTTTTTTTAGCCAAAACTTATGCTATCGTATAGGTTCAATCTTTATATTTATCCCTTGTAGACAAAAGGACCATATTTATGAGTAACAACTATATTTTTACCTCTGAATCAGTTTCAGAAGGCCACCCAGATAAGGTTGCCGATCAAATTTCTGATGCTATTTTAGATTCACTGCTTGAACAAGATAAGCAAGCACGTGTTGCTTGTGAAACCATGGTCAAAACAGGCATGGTCATTATTGCAGGCGAAATTACAACCAATGCTTGGGTTGATACTGAGGCCGTTGTAAGAAAAGTGGTTAAAGATATAGGTTATACAAGCTCAGAAATAGGTTTTGACGCTGATAGTTGTGCAGTTATTAACGCAATCGGCAAACAATCAGCCGATATCGCTATGGGTGTTGATGATGGAGACGATAAAGAGCAAGGTGCAGGTGATCAAGGACTGATGTTTGGTTATGCAAGCAATGAAACTGATGTACTAATGCCGGCCCCTATTACTTATTCTCATCGCTTAGTTCAACGCCAAGCAGAAGTGCGTAAAAATGGGACTTTGCCATGGCTACGTCCTGATGCAAAAAGCCAAATTACTTTTCGTTATGAGAATAACAAACCGGTTGCCATTGATGCCATTGTTTTATCAACACAGCATTCTCCTGAAATGGGTGGAAAACGCTTAGAAGAAGCCGTGATGGATGAAATCATCCTACCTACTCTTCCCGAAGAATGGTTACATAAAGACACTAAATATTTCATCAATCCAACCGGCCAATTTATTATCGGCGGCCCTGTCGGAGACTGTGGTTTAACAGGACGAAAAATTATTGTTGATACCTACGGTGGTATGGCTCGTCATGGTGGTGGTGCTTTTTCAGGAAAGGATCCATCTAAAGTAGATCGCTCTGCTGCTTATATGTGTCGTTATGTTGCAAAAAATATTGTTGCTGCTGGCTTAGCGGATCGCTGTGAAGTACAAGTTTCTTATGCCATTGGTGTTGCTGAACCTACATCTATCAGTGTGGAAACATTTGGCACAGGAAAAATCGGCGAAGATCGCTTGGTAGAAATTATTAGAGATGTATTTGATTTACGCCCTAAAGGCTTAATTGCCATGCTAGATTTACTAAAACCAATTTATCTTCCTACTGCTGCTTATGGACATTTTGGACGTACTGAAGAGTCTTTCAGCTGGGAAAAAACAGATAAAGTCGATGAACTAAAAAGTGCCGCAGGCCTTTAATTTTTTACAACCTTTAGGATAAACAAATGAGTGAATTAGATTACAAAGTAGCGGACATGTCTCTTGCAGAATGGGGGCGTAAAGAAACACAAATTGCAGAAACAGAAATGCCTGGATTAATGGCATTACGTGAAGAGTACGGCGCTGCACAACCTTTAAAAGGTGCTCGTATTGCTGGTTGTTTGCATATGACTATTCAAACAGCAGTATTAATTGAAACTTTAACTGCTCTTGGCGCTGAAGTGCGTTGGTCATCTTGTAATATCTTCTCGACTCAAGACCAAGCTGCGGCTGCAATGGCTGAAGCAGGAATTCCTGTTTTTGCTTGGAAAGGCGAAACTGAAGAAGAAGCTGCATGGTGTATTGAACAAACCATTATTGGTCCAAATGGCTGGCGTCCTAATATGATCCTGGATGATGGCGGTGATTTAACTGTCATGATGCATGATAAATTTCCTGAATTAATGGCTGATGTAAAAGGTCTATCAGAAGAAACGACAACAGGTGTTTTACGTCTGTATGAAATGGTAACAGCAGGCACATTAATGGTTCCTGCCTTTAATGTTAATGATTCTGTCACTAAATCAAAATTTGATAACCTTTACGGCTGCCGTGAATCATTAGTTGATGGTATTAAACGTGCTACAGATGTAATGATTGCAGGTAAAATTGCAGTGGTTTGTGGTTATGGTGATGTTGGTAAAGGCTGTGCACAATCGCTACGCGGCTTAGGTGCAACCGTTTGGGTAACAGAAATTGATCCTATTTGTGCACTACAAGCTTCAATGGAAGGTTTTCGCGTAGTAACTATGGAAGAAGCCGCTCCTGAAGGTAATATCTTTGTGACTGCAACAGGTAACTTTCAAGTAATCAACCATGATCACATGAAAGCAATGCGTAATAATGCGATTGTTTGTAATATTGGTCATTTCGATTCAGAAATTGAAATTGCTTCTTTACGCCAATACACATGGGATAACATCAAGCCACAAGTTGATCACGTAATTTTCCCTGATGGTAAAAAACTGATTATTCTAGCAGAAGGCCGTTTAGTTAACTTGGGTTGTGCAACTGGGCACCCTAGCTTTGTAATGTCTAACTCATTCTGCAACCAAGTATTAGCTCAAATGGAACTTTGGGATAATGCAGATGACTACAACAACGAAGTTTATATCTTACCTAAAAAATTAGATGAAAAAGTAGCCCGTTCTCACCTTGATCAACTGGGTGTACAACTCACTGTTCTTTCTGACGCGCAAGCGAAGTACCTTAGCATTCCTGTTGATGGTCCTTACAAAGCAGACCATTACCGTTACTAAGCAGTAATTTATTATTATGATGAGCAGCGTGTATCACTGATACACGCTGCTTATTGAATTTTTAGCCCTTTCATTTTAACTAATCTATTATGAATAAAAAAAATAAAGCCGATTTATTTAGCTTCGAATTTTACCCACCAAAAACAGATGATGGCGCTAAAAATTTAGAAAAAGTACATACTGAATTAGCCCAACTCAACCCTGACTTTTTTTCAGTCACTTTTGGTGCTGGTGGCTCTACACGTGATAAAACTTACGATACTGTTATTAATATTCAACAAAACGGTGTGTCAGCTGCGCCACATTTGTCGTGCGTTGCATCAACTAAAGAGAATATCCGCGACATATTAGCTAACTACCGCGAACATGGTGTTTCTAAAATTGTCGCTCTACGCGGTGACTTACCTTCAGGCATGATGTCTGCTGGTGAATTTCGTTTTGCAAATGAATTAGTTGATTTTATTCGCAGTGAAACAGGCGACCACTTTCAAATACATGTCGCAGCGTACCCAGAAGTTCATCCACAAGCAAACAGTGCTGCTGAAGATTTTAATAATTTCAAACGTAAAGTAGATGCGGGAGCCAATGCAGTTATCACCCAGTACTTCTACAATGCTGAGGCTTATTATTACTTTGTCGATAAATGTGAAAAACACGGAATAGATATTCCTATCGTTCCTGGCATTATGCCCATTACCAATTATTCACAGTTATTTCGTTTTTCCGATATGTGTGGTGCCGATATCCCAAGATGGATGCGTAAAACATTAGAAGGTTTTGGTGATGATCGCGCTTCAATTCTCGCCTTTGGTGAAGAGGTTGTTTCTAATCTATGTCAGCAATTATTAGATAATGGCGCTCCCGGCTTACATTTTTATACAATGAACCAGTCTAAACCGACACTTGATGTATGGAATAACTTACGATTTTAAGTTTAGCTCTATAAATAATCATTAAAAGGCAGGTGAAAGCAACGTTTTCCCTGCCTTTTTTGCTATTCAGGAAAGTAAAATGCGCATATCAAGACTCTATGTCGATCAGCCTTTAGCTATTCAAAGCACCATTCAATTAAATGATGATAGCGCTCATTACCTACGTTCTGTTTTACGCATTAAACAGAACCATCAAGTTATTTTATTTAATGGTCTAGGTGGCGAGTACCAAGCTGAAATCACTGAAATAACACGCAAAAAAGTATTGGTCACACTACTCTCCTTTAATGACCGCTCAGTCGAATCCAACTTAAATATCACTTTAGGCATAGGAATTTCACGGGGAGAACGCATGGAATTTTCTATCCAAAAATCGGTAGAACTTGGTGTCAATCAAATCTGCCCTTTACTAACAGAACACTGTGTTGTGCAACTTAAAGAAGATAAAAAACAAAAAAAAGTTGAGCACTGGCAAAAGATTTCTCAAAATGCAGCAGAACAAAGTGGCAGAACAGTAAACCCTCAGATAGAAAATATAGAGCGATTCGAAAGCTGGGTTAATCAACAGTCTGGTATAAAGGTTTTTTTAGACCCCTTTGCTGACATTAGCTTATCTGCAATACAAAATAAAGAACAACAAGTGACCCTATTAGCTGGGCCAGAAGGTGGGTTTTCTGAACAAGAACGTGAAATTGCAATCAGTGCAGGGTTTATTCCTATACGATTAGGGCCACGTATTTTGCGTACAGAAACTGCTGCACTAGCTGCATTAACCGCCGTGCAAATATTATGGGGAGATTTAAATGTTGAATAAACTTAAGATGATTACCCTGCCTTTTTTTATCTTACTGATATTCTCATTCATTTCGTGCTTTGTAGGCTATGGCTTGTATATCGCGTTAGATGGCTCCATTGAACTACGCCGTTTAATCAGTAAAACCACACAAGTTCTATTAATTGTCAGCATTTACCCAACAATGCGCTGGTTAAATCATAAGGCGAGTGAATTAGGTTTTATACCTTTCAAACAATTTATTAAGCAAATGGGCTTTGGTAGTATCTTAGGCCTGCTTACTCTATTTCCTATTTTATATCTAAGTTACGCTTTAGATATTACCATTTTAAGACCCAGTATTTCCTGGACGGTAGAACAGGTGCTACTTAAATTATTGGTCAGTTTTTTATTAGCTCTTGTAATATCATTTTTAGAAGAACCGATGTTTAGAGGAATTTTGATTACTGCCTATATTAAAAGACTAGGAATATCTGCCGCAATTCTTATCAGTTCTTTTTATTACGCCACATTGCATTTTGTAAAAGCAAAAACATCAATCCCTTTTTCTGAAGCAGAGTTATCAGACACCTTTCAATTATTGCTTGAAGCTTTCAACAACTTACTTAATCCAGATCACCTTGGTGCCTTATGGGCTTTAATGATGGTTGGTGTTTTCTTAGCCGTTATGCGTACACATTTAAAACTGAGTATTGCTTGGTGTATCGGTTGCCATGCTGCTTGGGTTATGCAAATTAAAATGGCGCATCGTTTAGTCAGTGTTAATCCTGAATCAAACCTTACTTATTTAGTTAGCCCTTATGATGGGGTTATTGGACCGATGGTTGCTTTATGGCTAAGTTTATTAATTTGCTTATACTTTCTTTATGTTCTTTACCAAAAGAAATCGTTGCAATAAAGTTTGATAGATTAATAGTAGAGAAAATAATAAAAACACCAGCCATATAGTTTGTTTATCACCCACTTTTGCATAAGGCGTTAACCCTTGCAGAGGCTGAATCATTGCAGAAATAGAGGTTCTTTCTGCAACCGGTGCAGCCTGTAAAATCCTGCCTCTTTCAGAGACTATAGCCGTTACCCCTGTATTTGTTGCTCTAAGTAAATAACGACCCGCTTCTAAAGCACGCATTCTTGCTATTTGCATATGCTGATAAGGCTCTATAGAACCATCAAACCAACCATCATTAGTTACATTAACTAAAAATTTTGCATCTTTTACCTGATCAATACTAAGCTGTCCAAATGCATCTTCATAACAAATAGACGTAACAAACTGATAGCCTGCAACATTCAGTAAAGATTGCTCCCCCTCTCCACGGCTAAACTGCCCTAACCTCACATCAAGATAACTTAATAAATACCCTGAAACCGGTTGCCATGGTAAATATTCACCAAAAGGTAATAAATGTATTTTTTTATATATACCTGCACCTTGCCCTATAACAAACACAGAATTATATAAATTTTGTTCTTCATCTCTATAGGGTAAGCTAGTGACGATAGCAGTATTATGCTTCACAGCCTCAGCGTTAAGCATCAATAAATAATTATCTTTAACTTCTGCATAATAGGCTGGTATTGCAGTTTCAGGCCAAACAATTAAATCAGCATCCCACTGCTCTTTAGTATCATCATAATACTGCTTTAATGTTTTATTCTTATTATCAACTTTCCACTTATCTTTTTGAGCAATATTCCCTTGTATAAGCGTTGCTTTAAATGGGGCCCCTGCTCGCTTCACCCACTCAATCTGATTAAGAAAACTCCCTACAATAAAAAGCCCTACCATGAATACAAATGATAAAAACTGCTTTTTCTGTACCACAGAGATTGATAAAGCAGAAATTAATACAGTGATAAACCCTGCTCCATAACTACCAAATAGTGGTATATAGCCTGCTAAGGGAGTATCAATTTGACTATAAGCAACTTGTAACCAAGGAAAGCCATTTAAAACCCATTCGCCTTTGATATATTCAACAAGCACCCAAAAAGTTGCAAAAAACCAATTATCAAATAATTTGTTAGTTTGAAATTTAGTGTATAAATAAGCGAATAAAGCGGGGAAAAGAGCCCAAAAACTACAAAATAGTAAAGTCATTATAAAAGGAAGAATAGAAAACTCATGCTTCCCTAACATCATGCTAACGTAAACCCAAGAGACACCACTGCCAAACAATCCCAAGCCAAATAACCAACCAGTCATCATAGACTGTTGTGGTTTTTTATTATTTAAGCAAAGTTTAAATAATGCAATCGCAATAAAACAACAGTAATAGTAATCAAAAGGAGAAAAAGAAAGTGTTAATAAGATACCTGCAAAAATAGCAATCAAATGATTCAATGCGGGTTTAAACATAATAGCCATATAATTCAATTATTCTAAGCAGATTGTAGCTATTATTTCACATTTACTTTTTAAGTCCTGAGTTAAATGAATTAATACGCTATTTTACTAAATTTCAGGCAAAAAAAAACCCATGCTCTTTCGAGTATGGGTTTTTAGGATTAAGAGCTTGACAATTCCCTACTTTCACATGGACGAATCCACACTATCATCGGCACTAAACGGTTTCACTTCTG
>Ga0209290_1000364_pt1 | contig 35638 bp, 27 predicted proteins | sample EN1Hudsemesocosm_2_FD_184632 | JGI IMG/M metagenome (GOLD analysis project Ga0209290, IMG submission 184632) | Methane-oxidizing microbial communities from mesocosms in the Hudson Canyon - EN10B Hudson Canyon (SPAdes) (version 2) | ecosystem: Environmental > Aquatic > Marine > Cold seeps... | reverse complement strand
CCATCATTGGGGTGATAAATACGCTCCACACCTTTATCTTGTAATGCGCTAATTTCCTCCGGCGTGATGGTGCCACCACCACCGCCAAAGACGCGAATATGACCGGCGCCCAGTTCGGTTAATTGATCACACAGGTATTGAAAATATTCGTTATGGCCACCTTGATAAGAGCTTAGGCAGATGGCATCGGCGTCTTCTTGAATGGCGGCATGCAGAACATCGTGAACGCTGCGATTATGGCCCAAGTGTATGACTTCAACGCCCTTGTCTTGAATCAGGCGGCGCATAATATTAATGGCGGCATCGTGGCCATCAAACAAGCTGGCGGCGGTGACAAATCTTAACGGTTGGGCATTCATACTGACTTCTCAATGATACTTTTATTTTAGTTCTGAATTGAGTGTAGGGGGAAGTCTTAGCGGGAAAAAGGGTTAATTGTGCCCAATTAATTGACCTTTTGAGCCTAGGACTTAAACGGTCAATTCATTTAAAAGAAATCATCATAATTCTAAATAAAGATTTACGACGAGCAACTGACTTCCAGTTTTTTGCCCCAATCTGGTGGAAGGTCGGCGTACGCTTCAAATTCCGGTTGCTCATCAAATGGCTTCAACAATACCTTGTGTAAAGTTTGCACCAGAGAATAATCCCCTTGGTGGGCCGCCGCGATGGCATTTTGTGCCAGGTAGTTGCGTAAAATATATTTAGGGTTTACCTGGTTCATGCGCTTTTTACGGCTGGCTTGAATGGTCTCATGGACCGTTTGGCCGTCTTCAATTAAGGCCTGTTGGTATTGTCCATACCAGTGATCAAATGCTTTGATGTCCAGGCACTGGTTTCTGAGGTAATTGAATACTTGCGGGTTATGAATATCGCTTAATTTGCGAAAAAAGACGCTGAAATCCAGTTTACATGTTTCCAGCATGATTAAACTTTCATTGATGAATGATTGATGGGCATCGAAGGCGCCCAACAAACCAAACTTGCCATTCATGATCGAGAAATATTGTTCACTGAAAACATCGTCAAATCCTTCCAATTGCTCCACTAATGGGTCTTTATCAATGAGCGGTAACAACGCCTGGGCCAGTACTGATAAGTTCCATTTAGCAATATTGGGTTGCTGGTTAAACGCGTAACGGCCCTGGTAATCGCTATGGTTGCAAATGAAACCCGCTTCATAATCGTCCAAAAAGGCAAACGGGCCAAAATCAAAAGTCTCCCCCAAAATAGACATGTTGTCTGTGTTCATAACCCCGTGGGCAAAGCCGATACCTTGCCAGTTAGCCATCAGGGAGGCGGTTTTTTGCACGGTAATTTTGTAAAACTCCAGGTACTTTTTTTCATGTTTAATAAGCTGCGGGTAATATTGCTCGATGACAAAGTCACACAGGGTCTGCAGCAGTGCTGGCTCATTGCCAAAGGAGCAAAACTCAAAATGGCCAAAGCGAACATGGCTGGGGGTGACGCGAATTAACATGGCGCCACTTTCTTGCTGTTCGCGGTACACATGGGTATCGCTGTCCACCACACATAAGGCTCGAGTGGTGGGAATGTTGAGTGCTGCCAGCGCTTCGCTGCCCAAAAATTCCCGAATACTGGAGCGCAATACTGCACGACCATCCCCTTGGCGTGAATAAGGAGTAGACCCAGCCCCCTTGAGGTGCATGTCCCAGGTTTTCTCCTGGTGATTAACCTGGGCGAGTAATACACCACGACCGTCGCCCAATTGCGGGTTGTATTGGCCAAATTGGTGGCCTGTGTATTTCATGGCAATGGGGTCCCATATGTTGAGCACCGCTTGCCCGGAAATAAGTTTTAAACTGCCTGCTTGCTCAATAGTGTTGATATCCAAACCCAACAAGTGAGCAGTACTTTCACTGCCTATCACCAGTCTCGGGTTGGACAAACCTTGCGGCATCACTTGGCTATATAGCGACTGGGGCAGAGTCTGAAAGGGCTGTACATAATCTAGTTCGGGTAGGGCGTTCATGGCATTCGTTTTTAAGTTGTTTGGACCTATTAGCGCTTATTTTATCAGCAATAACGCATATTCAATATCTACTTTAACAATTGCGAATATCTTGTGCTGTGCGGCCGCTTTTACCTCGCAAAGTGCCAATTTCTGGTCTATTCCTAATGTATTAGTAATAAATCGGGTAGCCATTCATTTGAATAGCGAAGTGGTGGTGGAAGTGAATACTGCTATCTGGCACAAGCTCCCCGCGGGAGTTGCTGGCTTGATCGCGTTGTTGTTGGTGATATTCATTCAGTCACTATTTTCCATAGTGCCTGCCATTATTTTAGTGATAGGGGAGTTGGCCTTGGGTGTTGCGCGCGCGAAGACGTTGCAGCAAGTAACAGAACATAAGACCCGGCTTGAAAATCAGGTAAAGGCTTTGCAAAACCAAAGCCAGCCCAGTGAAGGTTTAAGTGAATCGGTGCAGAAACTGGGCAGTTGTCATCTGCCTATATGGGCCCACCAGGTGACTGACTGTATTAACCTCACCACTCAAGAGATGGATGAATTAACCCAACGTTTTGCCGGCATCGTGAGTAATTTAAGTGACATAGGCACGAGTGAGGTCGAGCCCGATAAGCTTTCAGTAGATCAGATCAAAAATCGTTTATACAGCATCTCAACCGCCCTCACGATTTTAGTGGGTATTAGGCAAGAGGCGAAAAAGGAAATTGATGAACTGCTGGCCTTCACTATAAAACTGGAAAGCATGGCGCAAGAGGTGCGGGGTATAGCCGATCAAACCAACCTGCTCGCATTAAATGCCGCCATTGAGTCGGCGCGGGTGGGGGACTTGGGTCGTGGCTTTGCTGTGGTGGCCGATGAAGTGCGCAGCCTGGCCAATCGTTCGGGAAAAATTGCCGAGGCCATTATTAACAATGTGGTGCAGATTAATGACCGATTTAATCGCATGGAAAAAAAATCAGAAGCCAGCGTGTCCATCGAAAGCGACCTTATCGAAGCGGCGGGCACTCATATCCAGGAAGTGATTACCCAGCATAACGAAACCCATAGGCAACGGGATGAGGCGGCAGCGCATTTGGCGAGCTTGTCGTCGGATATTTCCAGCAATATTGAGACGGCCCTGGTTTCCATGCAGTTTCAGGATCGAGTGTCACAAGTACTGGGTCATGTACGCGGCAACCTGACCTCACTTTCCGAAATGCTGGATAACTTATCTGGCCTAGATGTGGACAGTTTACTGGATAAAATGGCCGCCGAGTACACCACCACCAGTGAGCGGGAGATTCACCGTAAACTCACCGGTGTCGAGCTTAAGGACACGGCTCAAGAATCGGATGATGGTGAAGTGGTGTTTTTATAATAGCCCTTGTTAGGAGAATGGGACGATGTCGAAAACCATATTAATCGTGGATGATTCCGCCTCGGTACGTAGCGTGGTGGGCATCTCGCTCAAGGGGGCGGGGTATACGGTGATTGAGGCATGCGACGGTAAAGACGCCCTCAGTAAGCTCACCGGGCAGAAAATTCACCTGGTAGTGAGCGATGTAAACATGCCCAACATGGACGGCATTACATTTGTAAAAGAGTTAAAGAAGTTACCCAATTACAAGTTTACGCCAGTGTGCATGTTAACCACAGAAGCCGAGCAATCAAAAATGCAGGAAGGCAAGGCGGCCGGTGCCAAGGCCTGGATTGTAAAGCCGTTCCAGCCTCCCAAGCTATTGGATGTGGTGTCTAAATTAATTGCTTAGGAAAATTTGGAGCAGGCACCAAACCGGATAGGACACAGCCATGACAGTGACATTGGAGCAAGGTGACCAGGCAGAGGAAGGCCTATGTAAGTTAGTCTTCGCCGAAGACCTAACCATCTATGCCATAGAAGCGTTAAAAGAAGGCTTAGCGGCCCATCTTGTTGGTTATGAAAGCTTCGAGCTTAACCTGGCACAAGTGGAAGAGATGGATTCGGCCGGAGTTCAGCTATTACTGGCGTTTAAAAGTGAACTCATGCGCGAAAAAAAACAACTGCGCCTAACTCATATGAGCCCGGTGGTAACGCAATTGTTGGCCAGCTACGGCCTCGGCGAACGTTTTAATACGGGAGATCAGAATGAGTGACGAAAGCCTGCAAATTTTTACCGATGAGGCTGAAGATTTGTTGGGCGTTGCCGAACAGGCGTTACTTAACCTGGATAATTTAGATGATGACGCCGAGACCCTGGAAGGCATCAATGATCTGTTTCGTACCTTCCATACTATTAAAGGCTCAGCGGGTCTGTTTGGGTTAAATATAGTGGTGGACTTTACCCATGTGGTGGAAAGCCTGTTGGGAAAAGTAAGGGAAGGGTCCCTCAAAGTAGACCATGACATGGTTTCTTTGTTTTTGTTAAGTCGTGATCACCTGGAGAATCTAGTAGCCCACGCCCTAAGTGGTGAGACGGGCATGGAGAATGAGCTTAAACAAACTGACAGTGATTTGATTAACCGTCTAAACAAGTACCTGGGCCTGGAACCGGTAGAGTCGCCGGAGGCAAGCATTCCTGTAACCGTTGCGGGTCAAAGCCCTAAAGTTGACGGCGGGGTAGAAAACGAAAACTGGCATATTTCCCTGCGTTTTGGTGTCGATGCCCTGCGCAACGGCATGGACCCAGCGTCCTTTATTGGTTATCTCAATAAAATTGGAAATCTAACCGGAGTGGTGCTGTTGGATGATGCCATACCAGCTTGGTCTGAATTTGATCCTGAAAGCTGTTACCTAGGATTTGAAATATCTTTGTTTGCCCCCAGCACCAACAAAGAGGCTTTGGAAGAGGTCTTTGAATTTGTGCAGGATGATTGCAAAATCAGTGTACTGCCGCCCCACAGTCATATCGATGACTACATACAAATGATTGAAGAGCTGCCCGAAGAAGATATGCGCATCGGCGATATTTTATTGGCCTGTGGTGCGCTTACCCTGCAAGAAAAACAAAATATATTAAATGCCCAGGATAAACTTACCGATGAAGTAACCGCCCAAGGTGAAGGTGGGTTCGTTCCGCCTTTGGGAGAAGTGGCGGTTGAAGAGCATGTGATTCAGCAAGAGGTGGTGGATGCCGCCATTAAGAAACAAGCTGAGCAGAAGAAAATGCGCGAGAGTGGGCAACAAACCATTCGAGTGAATGCTCTGAAGCTGGAGAATCTGGTGAACCTGGTGGGCGAACTGGTCATAGGGTCTGCTAATTCAGAGCTTAATGCCCGTCGACTTGCAGACGACGATCTTAATGAAGCCATGGAAAATCTATTACGCTTAGTGGAAGAAGTACGCGATACCACACTGGGCCTGCGCATGGTGCAAATAGGTGAAACCTTTAATCGTTACAAACGAGTGGTTCGCGAGGTAAGCCGAGACCTGGGCAAGGATATAGAGCTGCGCATCAGTGGTGCCGAAACTGAACTGGATAAAACCCTGATTGAAAAAATTGCCGACCCACTCATGCATTTAGTACGTAACGCCATCGATCACGGCATTGAATCCCCGGATAAAAGAATGGCGGCAGGCAAGTTGGCTAAAGGAGTTGTAAACCTAGATGCCTTTCATGATTCCGGCAGCATTGTGATCCAGATTCGCGATGATGGCGGGGGGCTATCCAAACAAAAAATTCTCGCTAAAGCCATGGAGAAAGGCCTCGTGGCTAAGGGGCAGCAGTTGAGTGACCAGGAAATTTATCATCTTATTTTTGCGGCCGGTTTTTCCACCGCCGATGCGGTGAGTAATTTATCGGGCCGAGGCGTGGGCATGGATGTGGTGCGCAAAAATATAGAGGCACTGCGGGGGCACGTGGAAATTGATAGTGCAGAAGGCAAAGGCAGTACCTTCTCTATTAGGCTGCCGCTGACTCTAGCCATTATTGATGGTTTCCAGGTAAGAGTGGGTGATGGCCAATACATTGTGCCGCTGGATTTAGTGGACGAATGCATCGAATTAAATGAGTCACTGCGTAGCAAGGATGAAAACGCCCATTACATCAATTTGCGTGGGGAAATTTTGCCCTTTATGTATTTAAGAGACATGTTTTCGGTAACCCATCCAACCGTTACCAGTACACAGTCTGACCCAGAAGGCATGCTGGGTGTTAAAGAGTACAACGCCACTCGTAATTACCTGGGTGACCTGCTGGTGGAAGACGGTCACTGTGCGGCGCAAAGAAACCCGGAGCAACGAGATAACATTGTGGTGGTGCGGTTTGGTGGAAATAAGGCGGGTTTCGTGGTGGACGAATTATTAGGCGAGCATCAAACCGTGATTAAACCCTTGGGCAAAGTTTTTCAGAACCTTAGGGGAATTAGCGGTGCCACCATTTTAGGCAGTGGCGAAGTGGCTATGATTATTGATATTCCTGAGATGGTGAAGCGAATTATTCAACGGGACAATATAGATGCTGTTGCAGCTAAAACCATTCACTAAATTGCAACGTTTGGGAGAATGCGATGCAGGAAGATAGCATCGACGGGGATGCCCGGCATTCACAGGAGATCGAGCAGTATCTTACCTTCATGCTGGGTGGCAAGGTTTATGGTTTGGCGATCCTTAATATTAAAGAGATTATCGAATATGGCGACATAACCGAAGTGCCCATGACGCCGGACTTTATTTCCGGCGTTATAAATTTGCGCGGCAATGTGGTGCCCGTGGTGGACCTTAGTCAACGTTTTTCGGGCCAGGCCATGCAGCAAACAAAACGCACCAGCATTATTATTCTTGAGGTTAAAAATGACGATTTAAGAATAGAAATTGGCGTTACGGTGGACATGGTCAATGAGGTACTCGACATCCCCATGGGAGAGATCGAGGCGGCTCCGTCCTTGGGCAATCAAATTCAAACTAATTTTATAAGTGGCATGGCCAAGATGAATGGCAAGCTGCTAATTTTGCTGGATATTGAGCATGTACTGTCCATCGATGAGCTTTCCGTCATCGGAGGTATTCAACATGCTTCATCCGAGACCGTCATTGAATGAAACGATTTTTACTCATTAATGTTTAACATGGAAACAGGCACTGGAGAACGTGATGTTCAAAAATATTGAAATGAAATGGATGTTGATCATCGCCATGCTGTTTGCCGGTCTGGTGCCACTGATTGGTACCGGCCTTTATGCACTCAATGGTGCGGCAGCGGCACTGCATTCTAAAGGGTTTGATCAACTCAAGTCACTCAAGACCGTCAAGAAAGATGAAATTGAAAACTATTTTAAACAAATTGAAAACCAGGTTATTACCCTCTCTGAAAACCAGATGACCATAGAAATGATGCGTGAAATAAAAGAGGGTTTTGATGATTTACCCAGTGACTTAGGAATCGAAAAAAATACCCTGGAGCAATATAAGCAGAACGTTAGACGATTTTACGATGGTCAATTTGGCAACAAATTTAAGCAAGAGACGGGAGAAAGTATTTCGTCAGCTCAATTGGTACCAAATTCCGAGGGAGGCATTATTGCCCAGTATTTATATATGACAGACAACAAACATCCATTAGGCAGCAAGTCTCAGCTGGATGATGCTGATGATGGTTCCACTTATACTAAGGCCCATTTTTGGTATCACCCGGCTATGCGCAGTTATCTGGAAAAGTTTGGCTATTACGATATTTTTCTGGTGAATCAGGCCACAGGTGACGTGGTGTATTCTGTTTTTAAGGAAATTGATTTTGCCACTAATTTGTATTCTGGGGCCCATCAAAATTCGGGTATAGCCCAAGTGGTGAAAAAGGCGGCCAACGCCCGCTCCAAGGACCAAACCTTTGTGAATGACTTCGACCCTTATGTGCCATCTTACAACGCGGCGGCGGCATTTATTGCCTCGCCTATTTATGATGGAGACGAAATGCTGGGAGTGCTGGTTTTTCAGATGCCGGTGGAAGAAATTAATCGACGCCTTAAAGTAACCGAAGGCTTAGGGGAGTCGGGAGAAGTATATCTAGTAGGCAGCGATAACCTAATGCGCTCCCAGTCTCGGTTTTCTGATACCAATACTATATTGGCCACCAAAATTGATAGTAAAACGGCCAATGCCGCCATCAGTGGGCAAGAAGGAGCTGATATCACCCCTGATTATCGGGGCATTAATGTGTTGTCTGCTTATGCGCCGTTGAATATCAAAGGCCTCGACTGGGTGCTGCTGGCTGAAATAGACGAAGAAGAGGCCTTCCAAACCGTTAATGATCTTAAGTTTGCCATCATCATGGCCATGGCGGTGGCGGTGGGTTTTATCGTACTGATTGCAGTGTTATTTGTACGTAATGTCATGAAACAGCTGGGAGCTGATCCTGCCGAAGTACGAGTGTTGGCCGAGGCAATAGCCGATGGCGACCTCACCATGGACTTAAGCAACGTTCACAAGAGCATGAGGGTGGGGGTGTATGGGGCCATGATTGATATGCAGCAAAAATTGATTGATGTGGTGCAGCAAATACAAGGTAACTCAGATCAAATTTCCTCTGCCGCCGCCCAAGTAAGTGATACCGCCAGCTCTTTGAGCGAAGCGGCCAGTGAACAGGCCGCCAGCGTGGAAGAGACCAGTGCCTCCATGGAAGAAATGGGTGCCTCCATTAGCCAAAATAGCGAAAATGCGCAAACCACAGATAAGATCGCCAGTGAGTCGGCCATTGCCGCCGGTGAAGGGGGCGAAGCGGTGGCTGGTACCGTTAACGCCATGACCCAGATTGCCCAGAAAATTTCAATCATCGAAGACATTGCCTACCAGACAAACATGCTAGCACTTAATGCCGCTATCGAGGCCGCCCGGGCGGGAGAGCACGGCAAGGGGTTTGCTGTGGTGGCAGCGGAAGTGAGAAAGCTTGCCGAACGCAGTCAGGTAGCCGCCTCTGAAATCAGTACCCTAACGGGTGACAGTGTGAAAGTGGCAGAGAAGGCCGGTTCCTTGCTAGAGAGGATGGTGCCGGACATTACGCGCACGGCAGAACTGGTGCAAGAAATCAGCGCCGCTTCGGAAGAGCAGTCCAGTGGAGTGGGGCAAATTAATAGTGCCATGCAGCAACTGGACAAGGTAACTCAACAAAATGCGGCGGGTTCTGAAGAGTTGGCAGCCACCGCAGAAGAAATGCAAGCGCAGTCTGCCAATTTACAGCAGGTGGTATCATTTTTTCGTCTTACTTCCTCGCGGGCAGCGCAAAAACATGTAGCGGAGCCAGCGTCTTCAACGCCCCCGCCAGTCTTAAGTCAGCAGTCTGCGTCGTCCCCCCCTAAATCAGAAGTGACGGATATCGATGAATCTAAATTTGAACGTTTTTAAAGGTTTGAAAAACTGTGCATGGCCATGCCATAACTGGAATATTAAAATGGGCCCATTACTCAAATATGATTATACGTGGGGCTAAACAATGTTGAACCGGCTAACCCTAAAAAATAAACTGATCGCATTAATCATTTTAATGGTTTTGGCCATGCTGATTATTTTTACTGCCTATGTTCAGTCAATTAAAGTGAAAGATGAAGCCAGCGCAGAGCTGGATAAGGTGTTGAGCCTAGGCCGGCTTATTGATGAAATATCCATTCAAATGCTACAGGCAAGAAGACACGAAAAGGACTTTATTCTGCGCTCTCAGGAAAAATATCTATTCAGGCATGAAAAAACAATGGGTCAAATGTTAAGCCGTTTAGATGAAACAGCCCAGTACCTCAGTAATGAAAATCAAAAGCAGAAAATCACCCGGCTTAGAATCCAGATGAAAGCATATCAGGCGGGTTTTATTGAACTATCGGACAATATGCAGGTGTCTGGGTTAACACCAGAGACGGGCAATCGTGGATCTCTTAGAAAGGCGGTACATGATGTTGAGGGGATTATAAAAAAGGCCAATAAGTTAAAGCTTACAGTCTCTGTGTTGATGATGAGGCGCCACGAAAAAGATTACTTGGCGAGAAAGTTACCAACGTATGTATTGAAAATGAGTAAGGAGAACAAAACATTTAATCGAATATTAAGTCGAGAGCGGTTAACTGAAAAAGTTGTAACGGCTCTCAAAGCGGGCATGAAAGATTATCAGGCCAACTTTGTTCAATTAGTGGATAACATGGAGGCGGCGGTCGAAATACAGGAAAGCTTTCGTAAATATGTTCATGCCATGGAGGATACTCTTCAGCAGATGCGTGCCAATGTTCCCCAAATGTTGGCCAGTAATAAACAGCAGTTTAAAGCAGATTCTTCTTTGGCAAATACGTTATTTATTTCAGCACTATTAAGCTCGGCCATCTTGATGACGTTTGCTTTGTTATTACTGCTGCGAAATATTTTATGGCAATTGGGAGCGGATCCATCAAATGTTAAAAACATTGCCGAGGGCATTGCCAGCGGTGACCTTGCCATGAAATTAGGCAGTGATGCCCACATTAAACCCCGTGGTGTCTATGGTGCCATGATCATTATGCAACAAAAATTAATTGAAGTTGTGCAAGAGATACAGGATAACTCACAACAGATTTCCTCTGCTGCAGCTCAGGTGAGTGATACCGCCAGTTCATTGAGTGAAGCTGCTACCGAGCAAGCCAGCAGCGTTGAAGTGACCAGTGCGTCAGTGGAGCAGATGGGCGCATCCATTAGTCAAAATAGTTCAAACGCACAAACCACAGACCGAATTGCCAGTGAATCGGCCCGCGCGGCCGAGGAAGGGGGGGCGGCGGTAGAAGGCACGGTGGACGCCATGACACAAATAGCTCAAAAAATTACAATCATTGAGGACATTGCCTACCAGACCAATATGCTGGCCCTAAATGCGGCGATTGAAGCGGCAAGGGCGGGTGAGCATGGCAAAGGTTTTGCGGTGGTGGCCGCCGAAGTGAGAAAGCTGGCCGAACGCAGTCAGGTGGCGGCCTCTGAAATCAGCACCCTCACCACAAACAGTGTTCTGGTGGCTGAGAAAGCCGGTGCCCTACTTAAAAAAATGGTGCCCGATATAACCAGGACCGCAGAACTAGTGCAGGAAATCAGTGCCGCTTCGGAAGAACAGTCCAGCGGAGTCTCGCAAATAAACGTTGCCATGCAACAGCTGGACAAGGCTACTCAGCAAAATGCAGCCGGTTCTGAACAGTTGGCCGCCACGGCAGAGGCCATGCAGACTCAATCTAATGGTTTACACGAGGTGGTGGGTTTTTTCCGACTCACCAATGATGGCCGGCGCTAGCGCCTACGTGAGTAGTACTATCATGAGTATTTTACATGGGTGTTAGTTTGAAAACCCTAAGGAGCAGGTAACGATGGAAGAACAGCTGTTATCGCAGCCTAAAAATCAAAATCTGGCCAGCGATTCCGCGGATGAAAGCGTTACACAATTTTTAACATTTGAATTGAATGACGAAATCTATGCCATTGATATTCTCAATATTAGAGAGATTATAGATCATGGCAAGATTACCCGTGTTCCCATGATGCCTAACTTTATCGCTGGAGTGATAAACCTTAGGGGCAGTGTGGTGCCAGTGGTAGATTTGGCCCTGCGTTTTGGTAAAAAATCTGGAAAGCGAACCAAGCGCAGCAGCATCGTAATGCTGGATGTTGAATATGAAGAGCAAATACTGGAAATTGGTATCACCGTTGATATCGTTGATGAAGTGCTTGATATTGCCAAACGGAACGTTGAACCGGCCCCTGCATTTGGTACAAAAATCCGTACCGATTTTATCAGCGGCATGGGCAAGGTAAACGGTCAAATGTTGGTGTTGCTGGATATTGGAAATATTCTCAGTGTTGACGAACTTTGTGTTCTTGAATCTGTATAAACGTGTATTTCAATTGTCACGCCATTAGACGAGTGTAAATTTATTCGATGCTAGAGTTTAAAATTAGCGATGAAGAATTTGTTTTATTCAAGGATTTTATCTATGAGCAAGTAGGTATCAACCTCAGCAATGAAAAAAAGACTCTCGTCACCTCCCGTTTAAGCAAAAGATTACGCCATTATTCCCTGGGCAGTTTTGGCGAATATTTTAACCTGGTGGTGGCCTCCCAGCCACACGGGGAACGTCAGGTGGTGATAGACTTGCTCACCACTAATGAGACCTATTTTTTTCGAGAGCCAAAACACTTTGCCTACTTGGAAAAGGAATTTTTGCCTAACTGGCGATCCCCACGGCCCCTTAGGGTATGGAGTGCCGCGTCCTCCACGGGGGAAGAGGCCTACAGTATCGCCATGTTGTTAGATGACATGTTAGAGGGGAAACCCTGGGAGATATTTGGATCTGACATCAGTAGTAGAGTGTTAAAAACGGCACAACAGGGGCATTATCAACAAAATCGAATTGAGGGCATACCTAAGTCCTTTTTGCTTAAATATTGTCTTAAAGGTAAGGGGGAGTACGAGGGCACCTTATTGATAGATAAGGTGCTACGAAATAAAGTCACGTTCAGGGCGGTGAATTTGAAAAGGCCCCTGGGTAATATTGGGCCTTTTGACATTATATTTTTGCGCAATGTTTTAATTTACTTCGATACCCAAACCAAGCAGCAAATCATTAAACAGTTGGCGGAGAAATTGACACCAGACGGTCTCTTGTTTATAGGCCATTCAGAGTCGTTAAAGGGTATCCATGACGGTTTAGAATCTGTGATACCCACAGTATACCGTAAAACCTAAAGTGGCCAATATCAGTGAACTTACCCCCTAAAATTCTGACACAAACCAACGACACTAAGGCAATACGGCGCTTTCTAAACCCAGGGGAGTTTTTCTTCTGCGAAGCCGATTGCCAAATTCATACACTGTTGGGTTCGTGCATTGCAATTACGCTTTGGCATCCTACTCTTAAAGTAGGCGGAATGTGCCATTTTGTGCTGCCCTCTGGCAAGGCTGAGATGAACGGTTCATCGAACACGGTTTCATTAGATGGCCGTTATGCACCTGATGCCATGGAATTGTTTCGCCAAGAGGCCAGGCGACGGGGAACTGAGCTTCGGGAATATGAAGCCAAAATTTTTGGTGGCGGCAATATGCTGGAATATAGCCAAATAGATGAAAGCGAACTGATTGGCATTAAAAATATTGAAAGCGCCAAGCGGCTCCTGCAGGAGCAGCGCATTAAATTACTTTTTTCCCATGTTGGGAAAAAGGGGCACCGTCGCATTGCGTTTGATGTGAGCAATGGCGATGTCTGGGTGAAGTATTCGCCACTGTCTAAGGTTGTCCCGGATCAAGAGACGCCTTAAACAATAATTTGGAGTGGGTGAAAATGGCCATACGGGTGTTTATTGTTGATGACTCTGCGGTGGTGAGAAAAGTACTCACCGAGATGCTGGACAGCATCGTGGGCATCGAGGTCATCGGTTCTGCGCAAGACCCTATATTTGCCCAGGCCAGAATGGAGAAAGACTGGCCTGATGTGATTACTTTGGATGTGGAGATGCCACGCATGGACGGCATTAGCTTTCTAAAGAAAATCATGCGTGAGCGACCCACTCCGGTAGTTATGTGTTCCACACTCACTGAAGAGGGCTCAAAAACCTCTTTGCAAGCATTGAGTATCGGCGCCATAGATGTGGTGGCCAAACCCAAAGCAAACCTGAAAGCATCCTTGCCAGAAGCATCAACGGAACTGATTGCGGCCATTCGCACCGCAGCCAAGGCCAACATGGCTGGCACCCGAGTCCAAGCCATTACCCCCATCGCCAATAACGTCTCAAGCCAGCCTCCAGGTACTTCAAAACCTGTTTCCAAAGTGGCCACTAAGCTAACCGCCGATGCCATGTTAACCAAGTCAGCAAGCCGTCACGCGGTTAAGACCGGCTCCATGATTGCCATCGGGGCCTCAACCGGGGGGACCCAAGCTTTGGAAGCGGTTTTAACGGCATTACCGGCCAATATATTGCCCATACTGATTGTGCAGCACATGCCGGAGAACTTTACCCGCACCTTTGCTAAACGCCTGGATGAGCTGTGCCGAGTGGAAGTAAAAGAAGCTGAAGATAACGATGCCTTGTTACCAGGACGAGTGTTAATTGCTCCGGGCGGCAAACACATGATGTTGCAAAGCACCCGCTTTGGCGCATCAGTTCAGGTGAAGGATGGCCCTTTGGTGAGCCGTCATAAACCGTCGGTGGACGTATTATTTAGGTCGGTGTCTAAATTCGCTGGCAGCAACGCTCTGGCCATAATTATGACCGGCATGGGAGATGATGGCGCCCGCGGTATCAAAGAAATTCACGATACTGGCGCCAAGACCATCGCACAAAATGAAGCCACCTGTGTGGTTTATGGCATGCCACAAGAGGCTGTAAAACTCGGGGCCATCGATCATGAGATCGCTTTGCAAAAAATCCCCGAAATGATTGTGGCCCATAAATAAACCGGACGAATTAAATGATCGGTATTAATGATGAGTAAAATTTAGAAGTGTCATGACTTTTAAACAATTAGGGAAAGAAATGGCTGTTATTGATTTATTGAGGTAGGAAAAGATGAATACAACAGCGACTCAAAAATTGATTCACGTAGTTGACGATGAAGAAATCAATCGAGACCTGTTACAGGGCATTCTTGAAGATGATTATCGGGTGGAGTGCTTCGGAAGTGGTGAAAGTTTCCTGCAAGCTTTTGAGCAAACCCCGGCCGAGATAGTGCTTCTAGATGTAGAAATGCCAGGTTTAGATGGCCTGGAAGTGTGCCGACGGTTGCAAGAGTTGGAACCTTGTCAGGTTATTTTTGTGTCGTCTCGGGCCAGCAATGAGGAACGCCTGGCTGGGTATACCGCCGGCGGTTATGACTACATAGTCAAACCATGTGATCCTTCGGAGCTACTGGCCAAGATCGCTCTAATTTTTAAGCAAAGGGTGCAATACCAGGAACTGGAAAGTCAGCGACAGGAAGTCTTTGCCGGTTTTATGGAAGCGGCCACCAGTGGCGGAGAGCAAGGGGTGTTGCTGAAATTTACCGTGGATGTATTTGCCACTCGTAATTACCAGCAACTGGCAGAGCTGGTGCTAGCCGTTATGAATGAGCTGGCGGGCATGACGGGCAGTGTCTGCATTAGTGGTCGGCAAAATACCCTAAGCTGGTCAAGCTCGGGCCCCTGCCCACCCATGGAAGAAGACATCTTAATAATGCTTAAGGAAAAAGGACGTATCTATAAATTTGGTGAACGCTACCAAATCAATGAAAGTAACGTTAGTGCTTTGATTAAAAACATGCCCCAGGAGGAAAATATTTCTGGTCGCATGATTGATCATATTCCCTTGCTGTTACGCATTGCCTCGGCCCGTGTGGAGGAAATAGACACGGCTTACCACTTGAATTCAAGTCTGACATTAATAAAAACGCTACAGCAAGTATGCACTGAGTTGTCTTCCTGTGAGGTGGATCTACGTCAAAGCATGCAGCGTTTTACCACTGCCACCGAAGATGAATTAGTACGTATGCGAAATGAAGTGCAGTACTTGGCGTTAACAGAAGAACAGGAAGACAAATTACTGAAATCTTTTTCAATAGCCCTGGATCAAGGAGGCCGTTCGGCAGAAGAGGTCAACAGCATATGTACGCGTTTTGGCGGCATAGTGAACACCCTAAGAAATTTACTTTAATAGCGCCACTTTCCCAATTCGCTGTACGCCATTGAAAGGGAGGCTTTTGTGTTGACCATGAAGATGGGTGCGATTAAGTGGGTAAGCCTAATTGCCTGTATTATCATTTTTCTTTCTGCTGTTAATCACGGCCTACAACGTTGGGTCATATTGCCCAGTTTTATTGAACTGGAACGGCAGCAGGCTCAAGCCGAATTATCTAGAGTTATGGATGCTATCGAGCGGGAAGCAGAGCATATTGATCTTCTGTTGAATGACTGGTCTAACTGGGATGATAATTACCAATTTGTACAAGATGGTAATCAACCCTTCATAGACTCAAACCTGGTTTGGGAGACTATGGCTGGCACCAGTGCCATTCACCTGATGTATTTTTACAATGTCCAACACCAGCTGGTATGGGGAGAGGTGTTTGATTCAGACGAGGGTTTACTAGATTCGCAAGAATTCTCTTTCAGTGTAAAGACCAACCATGAAAATCTGCTTCACCATGCATCTGTTACCAGTTCTATTTCAGGTATCATAGCCACCTCATTAGGCCCCATTTTAATAGCTTCACGCCCCGTGCTCACCAGTCAGAGAAGCGGACCTATCATGGGTACTATGCTCATGGGACGTTTTCTTGATGCATTTTTTTTACAAAATCTGGCGGCTCAAACACGAGTCCAATTTAACGCTTACCAGTGGATTGGGTTGACGGAAAAAGATCGAAAAGAACTGGCAGTGGAACGATTGCTCGCTGGGGAAGGCGTCATAACCGAAGTGGATGAAGAGCAACTAAAAATAGAGGGCATCATCAAAGGCGTTGACGGACAACCCGTGTTGCTAGTGCGTGCCGTGATGCACAGGGCCATCATGAATCAAGGTTTAAAGGTGGCCACTCTGGTTTCGGTGGCGGTATTGGTGAGCTTGGCTTTGCTGGGGTTAATTCTTTTACTGGTGGCGCGAAATTACATGTTAGCCATGCGCACTTCCAATACCCGTATTAATAAATTGGTTAGGCTTCGGACCCAGGAACTTAATGAGGCCACACTAAAAGCCGAACAAGCCGTGTTAACTGCTAAGGCGGCCAATGAATCCAAGAGTGTTTTTTTGGCCAACATGAGTCACGAGATTCGCACCCCTATGAACGCTGTGATCAATCTATCATATCTTTGCCTGCAAAAAGATATCACTGGCAAACAACGTGGTTATATCGAAAAGGTTAATAAATCGGCTAATTCTTTACTACGTATTATCAATGATATTTTGGATTTTTCAAAGGTAGAAGCGGGGCAGATGCAAGTTGAACAGTGTGACTTTTCCTTGGATGATATATTTTCTAACCTGGCTGTGTTGGATATTCTCAATAGTAAAGACAAGGACGTGCAATTGATCTTCAATTTGCATCCCAATACCCCCATTCATGTGCGCGGGGATGTTCTGCGTATTAATCAAATATTACTTAACTTTCTCAGTAATGCCATTAAATTTACAATTGACGGCTACATCACTGTCTCTATTGAGATGATAAAAAAACAGCAGGATAAGCTCATTTTGCAATTTAGGGTGGAGGATACCGGCATAGGCATGACGCAAACAGTGGCCGATAAAATGTCGCAACCCTATACTCAGGCTGATACCTCTACTACTCGCCGTTATGGTGGTACAGGATTGGGCCTGGTCATTAGCAAGCAACTAATTGAACTTATGGGCGGGAGTTTTAAATTTTTGAGTGAAGAGGGCAAGGGTACCCAGGCTATTTTTACCCTGCCATTAACGTTGGCTCAGAATGAACAAGCTGCTCTGCCAAGCCCCCTAAAAATATTATTAATTAGTAAGGATCAAACCACAGGGCAGACCATGCACCATACCCTGACTGCATTTAACATGCAGGTGAAAACGCAGTCGACTATTCCGAGTTCAGCGCCAACTATCCAGGAATTTGATGTGGTGTTATGGGATGATTCGATAGCACTCAAAGACCTAGGTAATTATTTTTCAGCCCAGCAGCAAGCTGCCAATGATATTCCTGTATCAGTATTTTTGTGTAATCAAGAACAGCTACCAGAACCATTAAATATTTTCCCAGTTAGGTGTTTGGTGAAGCCCTTGTACTTCTCAAGTTTTATGGCCTGCATCTCATCAGAAAGTGTTAATCAGGCGGTAACATCCAGTAAACCCAACGAACTGATTAATCTCTCTGAAAATTTGTACCAACAAGTGGGCATGCAGCGAATTCTTGTGGCGGATGATAATGAGTTAAATCAGGATATTATCGTCGATCTATTACAGGATTGTGGTTCACAAGTGGTGGTCGCCAATCATGGGCAAGAGGCACTGAGTTTATTGGAGCAACAACAGTTTGATGTGATTCTCATGGACATTCAGATGCCAGTTATGGATGGTATGGAAGCCACTCGACAGATCCGTTTACGCAGTAAATGGGATAAAATTCCAATCATCGCGTTGACCGCCAGTGCCACTAAAGCAGAAAAAACAAAAGGATTGGCCAGCGGCATGAATGAATACCTCACCAAACCCATTATCCCCCAAGAGTTGTTCACGGCCTTGGCTCGTTGGTGCGTGCCTAAAAGTGCCCAGGAGAATATCACTGTAAAAATTGATGCGCCAGTCGCTGAGGTGAGTCAGGCCAAAAGTGAATTCATGGAGGGTGCGGCTTCATCCGTAGGGCAATCTATAGTACTGGATGTGGCGGCGGGCTTGAAAACTTGTAACGGCAAACATACTTTGTATGAAAAGTTGCTGGATAAATTTACCATCAAGTTTTCACACATAGATGGAGATATTGAGAGTGCATTAAAGAATGAGGAAGCGGCCCGCGCCCGTAGCCTAGCCCATAATTTAACAGGGGTGGCTGCCAATATTGGCGCCCTTGCACTTTCACAATGTGCAAGGCAGTTAGATAAAACACTCGCGACTCAGGCTGATGTTTTACCTGTATCCCACCTACAAATTCTGAGTGAACAACTGCAGCAAGTGTTGCAGGCAATTAAACAATACCGACAAACAAACAGTTAACTGGGGCAGCATCCTAAAATATCCATATCAAAACACGCTATAAATAGAGCATTTTTACGCTGTTTTTTTTACTACCAAAGCCGTTCAAGATAAGGCTGTTTTTCGGCGGTTGGCCCCTAGAATCACCAAAAAAATTCCCGCTAATATTAATAAACTGGTCAGCAAGAAGCGTAAGGAAATAGGTTCCAGGGCCCAGATCAATCCTCCTAGCGCAGCCAATATGGGTACACTCAGCTGCAACACCCCGGCGCTAAGGGTGCTGAGACTAGGCAGTACTTGATACCATAACCAGTAACCCAATGCAGAGGTGATCGCTCCAGAGGCCAGGGCGAGCATGACCGATTGGCCATTAATGTTTATCGGGCTCCAAAGCCAGTAAGCGGGCAGCAACAGAGCCAAAAAAGGCAGGCTGAGTATAAAGTTTTTACAGGTGTCCAAATCGGCGTGACGGCTTTGTTTGCCCGCCAGGGTATAGAAAGCCCATGCCATGCCAGCCACAACCATTAATGCAGAGCCCAACAGGGAAGGGCGCTGAGCATCCGGTAACGTCCAGTAAATGAATCCCCCCATTGCCATTGCCATGCCCATCAATTCCAAAGTATTGGGGCGTTGGCCACTGAAGATTTGCCTAGCCAGCATGGTGAATTGCACGGCACCAAACAAAACCAGAGCACCGGCTGCGGTGTCCAGTAGTTGGTAGGCATAAGAAAACCCGGCGGCATATAAGAATAAATAGGCGGCTCTTAGCCAATCCCGTGACTTGGTCTCTTTCATGAGGCGCGGCAGCGAATGCCCTTTAATAGCTACCAATAACACCAACATGAAGGCCCCGCTAATTAACCGAATCAAGGTGAAACTGTTGGCATCCATCTGATGAAGATTCAAAGCCAGGCGACATAAAATGCTGTTACCGGCAAAGGCAAGAAGGGCAAGACTAATAAAAATAACCAGTTGCACGAGATATCATACTCAAAGAAACAATAGGAGGATTATAAGCGGCCTTTGGGCGGGTAAACAGTTTTTGTTATAATAATGGGCGCTGATTAAAAAAGCTCTACGTCGTCGCTGTCCTGATTGGTGTTTTCGGGACCTTGTTCTTCGGCCAAACCGTCCTTGCTCACCAATTCATCTACCAATTCTTCCTGTTCATCTACCAAGTGCTGCAATAGCCGTATTAAACTGTCGAAGGTCACCTGAATGGTTTCGTAAGATTGAACCTTATCCATGGCCTCGTTCACTTTCTTTTCAATGCTGCGCATTAAATAGACTTCCTGGTCTTCATCCAGGCCAAGGGTGGGCATGGCCGCTTCCAGAGAGGTTAATAATTCATTGAGCAAGGTGGAGCCACTTTCCTGGCCGTTACGCATCTGATTGGCTAGGTCATCCAGTGTCATACGAATATTTTTAAAGCTATCGGAAAAATTAATAGTATGTTCCTGCAGCAACATTTCCATCTCTAACTGCATTACTTTTTGGTTAGCACAGGCCAAAATAGGCGGAATAACATCTTTATAACGCCCGTATCGAGCAGGGTCATCCATGGGCATGTTTTTTACCAAACAGGCTACCACGTCATAATTTATTTGCGTACGGTGGCCAAAGTCAAAAAAACGGTCCTCTTCACGCAGCCGCATCATGAGTTCTTTTTCCAGGGGTTTACTACTGGGTTCGCTGCTGAAAAAAAGGGTTTCCTTTTTTGTTTCAAATATCAGGCAGGTTTTCAGTTCCAGGCTTTTAAATATGTGAAAAATCGCTATGGCGAGTTGATCAAAGTTACTGATGGCATAGGTCTTTTCAAAAAACTGAACGATCAGTCCTAGTTCGCTGGCCCCGGTCATGGATTCGATGGCGGTGCTTTGTGCTTCCTTAAACTGGCTTTGTAAGCTGACTTTTTGTTCATGGTTACGAAGTAAGGCTTTTACCTTGGCCACCACTTCGCTGGATTCAAAAGGCTTGGCCACATAATCGTCTCCCCCTGCACTGTAGCCTTTAATGCGTTCGTCCAGGGAGGTGTGGCCGGTAATAAACAAAATGGGAGTGAACAAAAATTGCGAATGGTGGCGAATTTCATGGCACAGCTCATAGCCGTTGGCATCGGGCAGCTCTACATCCAGAATAATAATGTCTGGTTCTAGGTTGAAAATTAGTGCCAGCCCATCCTTGCCATTGTCAGCAAAGTGCAGCTCCACCACGCTTTTCAAAGCCCGACGAATGTATTTCTGGGAAATGGTATCGTCTTCGATAACAACCGCTTTTTTCATAAACTGTCTCTCGCCCAATAAATTGAGTATAGACAGTTTACTTAAAGCGCCTTGGGCTATTTGTGCTGTTTTAGCAGTTTTTTTAGCTCCTTGGCTTTAATTGGGTCCTTCATGGCGGCTTTTAACTTATCACGAGCAGCATTAATTGCGTCGTATTCTTTTTGGCAGCAGTCTTCAAATTTTTTGCCGCTGCCACAGGGGCATAAATCGTCTGGGTTTTGTTTATCCATGGGAGGCCTGTGCGATGTTTTGCGGGTATAAGGTCGCTAACTCTGAGCCTTTTGGCTTAGTTGTTTTAACGGGTTTATGGGCACGCAGTAATTGCCATAAATATTCACCCTGCCAACTGTCATTAACTGGGGAGTATAAAAAATTGTCCAATTGCTGGAGCGCTTCTTTTAAGGCTGGCTCATCAATCTGTTTGGCCAAATTACTGAGGCTATTGCCATCAAATTGCCATTGTGACCTTGCCCAGTTCAACATATGGGCGCGAGCCTGGCTGGCGTCGTTGTCACGACAGGCCTGGCGTATGTCTTTTAAACGAGGGTTAAGGGGCGCTGGCTGGTTGAGGGTGGAGGGCGTTTTATTGGCTTCTCGACTCTTTGCCCACCACAACCCCAAGGTTGCAAGCCACAACACCAATAAACATAAACTGACCAATGGCCACAATAGCGAGCCACTTGGGGGGGGTTGTTGGGTGCTGCTGTCAATTTGAGAGGGCTCAACCATTGGCTCTGGATTAACCGGTCCATTGTCTTGAGTTGAATTGTTATTAAAGGTGGTTAAACGTTGGGCTGGAATCACCGCGTATTCAATACGCCCATGCTGGGTATTCCACCAAGGGATACGAATTTCAGGCAGAGTACGGCTGCCCACTTCAGTGGGCACGATGGCAATGCTTTGGCTGCGTACACCAATGATGCCTTCTTCCGTGTTCACGTCCTGGGTCTTGGCTTGGTCTGGATAATATTTAAAGCCTTTGCTGGGCTCCAGTACTATTTCTGGCAGTTGCGCCTGACTCAATCCTTTAGCCTTAAACTCAATTTGCAAGGTCAATGGCTCACCAAGCGATAGGGATTGAGGATTGCCGTGCCATTCATAATCCAGTGTCACAGCTTGCGCAGGTAACCAGGCCGCCTGAGGGTAGCTGGCGGGTTGAGGCAAAACCTGAATTTTTAACGGAGGCTGGCTTACGCGAATAGGGCGGCCGGGGCGCCAGCGGCCGTTGTTCACTTCCCCTGTGTACCTAGGGCCTGGAATAACCATCTCACCGCTAACTTGAGGGTAAATAACATAGTTGCGTTCGTACACATCAAAGGTGCGGCCATTTAGCTGAGTGCGGTAATTTTTGGTTTCACCCAAGGCTTGCACCACGGCTTCATCCACCTCTACCTCATTGAGGTGGCTGTTATCCAGGGGCACAGAAAAATACAGTTTCTCTGAATATAAAATTTGCCCCTGTACATAGGCGGTTTTTACATCAATCTCAGTGTGAAAAAACACTTCTTTTTGCTGTTGGCTGGTAATGCTGTTGGCCAATTTTTCAACCTGAATCTGAATAGCCTTAGTGGTTTCCCCTTTGTAATTTAGCGAAGGTATCACTAGGCCGCCTAGGCGTTTGGGCATTAAGTGCAGGGTCCAAATGGTCCAGGAATTACTTTGACCATTAATGAATTGAAAGCTACTTTTACGCTGCTGATTGATGATTTCAAACTGCTGCTTGAGAGGGCTAAAGTCTGGATTGCCCGTTAATACGTTATTGTTATAACGCACAGTGAGCACTAAGGATTCCCCGTCACTAATTTGGCTACGGTCCACCGAGCTTTCAAATTTTACCGCCCAGCTGCTGGCTACGGATAAAATTAGACACAAAAATAATAAAGATTTTTTTACCACGGTTTCCTATCTCCATTTTGATTGCTGTTTTGTTGGTTTCTTTTGTTGTATTGGTATAAAAATTTATTACGCAATAAACCGCCGGGGTCATCCGGTATGCGTTCTATCCACTGCTGCATGGCTTGTTCTTTTTCTAATTGTTGAGTGCTTTTAGCGATGGCTTGAGCGCTGCCAGGTTCTTCATCTTCAGCTTGCTCGCCGTCTTGTTTGACCTGCTGAGCTTCAGCGGCTTGCTGCTTTTGTTTTTCTTCGCCCGTTTGCTGTTGGGCTTTAGGGTTTTGCGCATCTTTTTGTTCCCCTTGTTCGGTGGGGTTGTCGCTGGATGATTCTTCTCCATCTTGACCCGAATCATCTTGTGATTGCTGTGAAGATTGTTGTTCTTTTTGCTCTTTGCTTTGTTTGTCACCTTGTGATTGTTGCTGGTCGGACTGTTCTTGATCCGAAGATTCCTGGTCTGACTGTTCCTTATCAGTGGGCTCTGCGTCCTGCTTTTGTTGTTGATCTTGCTGTTTTTTTAACGCTTCAACGATTGCCTTGTTGGTTTCGGCGTCTTGCAACTTTGAATCCAACTCCATGGCCTGCTCGTAGTTTCCAATGGCATCATCCAGTCGTTGTAACTGGGCCAGAGCGTTGCCGGCATTGTAAAGGCTTTGGGCATCGCTGTACTGCTGCCAAATATCCAGTGCCCCTTGATAGTCCCTGGCCTTATAAAGACTGCTGGCTTTCCATTGTTGATCGGCAAATAACTGCGCTGCTTGTTTGGGGTCGGTTTCAAATTGCTTATGGGCCAGCTGATTTTTATTGAGTAGAAAATCCGGTAGCTCGTTGTCGGCCCAGCTTTCCTGTGGGGTACCCATTATGGCAACCACGGCTATGAGCAATATACCGCGGCGAAACGCCGTGAGGGACAGTAATAATATGGGCAGGATCAACCAGTAACCACTGTCGAGCCATTGGTCAAACTCCAAGGTTTCCTTTTCTTCTTCAAAGGTTTTTTGCAGTGAATGGTCAGTGACGAGGTAGTTGATGTCACTGTCATCGTTGCTTATTTTCGTGATACGCGCGCCGCTTGCGTCGCTGAGTTGTTGTAAATTATCCCACTCAAGTACTGGCAGTATCACTTGTCCTTGGCTGTCCTTAAAGAAGTGGCCATCGGGCTTCACTATGGGCGCCCCTTGCTCGGTTCCCACTGCTAAAATGGACAATTCTATCTGCGCCTTTTTAAGTAATTGGCTAACCGTTTCAATATCCTGTGGCTCCACCCCGTCGGTAACCAATAATAATTTTCTTGGTGAACTTTTACCCTGCTCAAACAGGGCACTGGCTTCTTGTACCAAAGACACCAGGTTGCTGCCCGGGGTAGGCATAATATAGGGGCTTAAAACGGGCAGCATATTGAGTATGGTTTTAACGTCGCGGGTGAGCGGACTGGCCACATGAGCGTCCCCTGCGTAGGCAATCAAAGCAATATTGTCTTGCTCGGTTTGTTTTAATATATCGGTGATCTTGTATTTGGCCCGCTGTAGCCGCGACGGGCTTAAATCCTGGGAGGTCATGGACAAGGACAGGTCTAGGGCAATCACTAACCCCCCTTGGCTTGAATAAACCAGGGACGGTTGCTTTTGCCAACTAGGACCGCTTAACGCCACTATGGTCAATATCGCTGCCAGCCATAATCCCCCCATAAAGAGGCTATTATTGCTGGAAGAATGGGCGGTCTTTTTAAGTAAGTAGGCTTGTAATTGTGGTGCAATAATATTTTTCCATTGACCACTCAACGCTTTTTGACGACGCTGAAAAATTAGCGTTAATAACAAGGGTAATAGTGCCCATAACCACTCCGGGCGTAACAGGTGAAAGTCAGACATGGGCCTTCCCCTTATTGAATTTTTTAACACGAGTAATGAACATGGAAAATGCAGATAATTGCATTAAATATAGGCAGCTTGCCAACAACAAAGCCAAACCCAAAGGATAATGAAATAACGATTTTTCCGGGCGTATGGACTGCTCCTCCATCTCGATGGCTTCAAGAGAATCAAGTACCGAATATATCTGCTCCAGGTCGGCCAGGTTGCGAGCGCGGTAATATTGGCCGCCGGTATCCTGAGCGATGGTGGTGAGGGTTACCTCATCTAAATCCCGGCTAGGGTTAATGCGTTTGGGGCCAAAAAATCCCTGTACCACCAGTTCATCGGCCCCGATGCCAATTGTGTAAATTTTCACGCCCGCCTGGGCCGCTAATTTGGCCGCCTGCAAGGGTTCAATTTCACCAGCAGTGTTTTGCCCATCGGTTAAAATAATCAAAACTCGATTGGATTCGGGTAAATCCAGCAAACGTTTTACTGATAATCCAATGGCATCACCGATGGCGGTCTTGCGACCGGCCAAACCAAAAGTGGCTTCATCAAGAAGAATTTGCAGTGTTTCCAAATCAAAGGTGAGCGGGGTTTGCACATAGGCTTTGGAGCCAAATAATATTAGCCCTAGTCTGTCTCCCTGTCGCTTGCTAATAAACTCGGTGAGCACCGCTTTTACGGTTTGCAAGCGGTTTACTAAGCGGCCTTGAAAGGCCATGTCTTCTTCTTTCATGCTGTCCGATAAATCCACCGCTAGCATCATGTTGCGATCGCTGCTGGTAATGGCTTTTGGTTCCCCTACAAAAGTGGGGCGGGTGGCAGCCAATACCAAACAAATCCAAGCGGCGGCGGCCACTACCCATAAACTTAAGTGGGGTTTGGCGGTTTGCATGTCTTTTTGTTCCGCCAGCATCATGAGGCTGGGGGCAAATACCTGGCTTTGTTCGGTTTTATAAGCTGGGGCAAAACGATACACCAACCAGGGTAATGGCAGTGCCAACAGCAAAAGTGGCCATTGAAGACTTAACATCTGTGTTTCCTTATCCAGGTGGCCACCGCACGTTTAATTGATTGTGGGTCCAAGGACGAATCAGGTTGATCCACGGCACTGGCAAACTCTAAATGCTCTGGCATAAATAGCGCGTGTTTTACTTTGCTGTCTAAAAACGAGAGCCAAGGCTCACCACTCAATGACGCACAAGACTGACCGAAGCGATACAGTGCGACTTGTTTTAGCAAGCGGTTGCATTGTTGGATGCAAATATTTTTGTCGATTATTTCAATCTGGTTTAACTGTTGGAGTGCTTGTTTTCGCCACCGATTTTTACGACTGAAGTAAACAGCCAAAGCGGGTAATAACACCATTAAAATAATGAGCAGCCACCAAGGCCAGGCCAAAGGCCACAAGGATACGTCGGTGGGCAGGTGAATATCTTTTAACTGATCTAATGGGTTCATCGGGCACCCCTTTGTTCAAGGGCTAATTTAATGGCGGCGAAGGGGATTTCTCCGGCATTAATTTGCTGATGATGAATGCCCAGGGATTTAAACGTATTTTCAATGCCTTGCTGAAATACACTGACCGCATCGCTGTAGGCATGCATGGCCTGTTTATTTTGTGTGTCTAAGAATCCCTGGTTGTTGCCATCCGTCACCGCATATAAACCACTGGGTGGGGCGGTACGCTCCAATGGATCAAACACCTGTAAGGCCACTATGTGGTTGTGGCGTTTCAGGGTAAATAAGGTGGCCTTATCCTGTTCACTTAAATCATAAAAATCACTGATCAAGTACAGAGTAGTTCCCGGTTTAAGGGTTTGTTTAAGGTGATTAAGGCTCTCGGTTAAGGACGTTTTTGGCTTTTCTGAATGAACCTGGGCGGGCTGCGCAAGTTCATGGTTAAATTCATTGATGGTTTTTAGAATATTTAACACATGGCTTACGCGCTGTTTGGGGCGAAAATCGGTTTCTTTTTGATCGCCCAGTACAACGGCCCCCACGCGATCTCCGTGATCTAGCGCGGCCCACGCAATTAATGCACTGCATTGGGCGGCTACTGTCGATTTAAAGCTGCGCTGGCTGCCAAAAAACATGGCGCTGCGCTGATCACATAAAATCATCACCGGGCGCTCCCGTTCTTCTTTGTAGACACGGGTATGGGGTTTTTGGGTGCGTGCTGTGACGCGCCAGTCGATACTGCGAATGTCGTCCCCTGGCTGATAAATTCGGAGCTGATCTAAATCTAGGCCACGTCCTTTTTGGCGGCTCATGTGAGAGCCTGCCAATAACCCATTTAACTGGGGCAGACTGGCTAGGCGCAACCGTTTGGCCAGCAGGCGCAGTTGAGTAAGCTGGTGCTCATCAGTTACGGCGCTGGGAACAAAGAAGCCGTGCAAATAATGCTGAGGGTCGGTGATGGAATTTGGCGTCGTCATAGTGGGCTTATGGCACAGCCACGCGCAAAATAAGTTCGTTAATGATGCGGTCGGTGTTCATGCCGGAGGCTTCTGCGTCAAAGCTTACCAGTAGGCGATGACGCAACACTGGGTGCAATACTGCTTGTACATCGTCCGGACTCACATAGTCGCGACCCGCAAGCCACGCATGGGCGCGGGCACAGCGATCAAGCGCGATAGTGCCACGGGGGCTGGAGCCGTATTCCAGCCAGCTGGCCATATCATCGCCATAACCTTGGGGATTACGTGTGGCCATGATCAGTTGAATGATGTATTCCTCCACGCGCTCACTTAAATGAATGGCCAATACTTCTTGGCGTGCCGCAAAGATGTTGGCGGCGCTGAGCTTAGTGTCGGGCATGGGGCTTTGTCCCGCCTGAGCTTCGCCGCGGGCCAAACGCAAAATATCGGTTTCGGCCTGGGCATCTGGGTAGTCAACACGCACATGCATTAAGAAGCGGTCAAGCTGGGCTTCTGGTAACGGATAGGTGCCTTCTTGTTCGATGGGGTTTTGGGTGGCCATAACCAAAAACAGATCATCCAACGGGTAGGTGCTGCCCGCCACACTGACCTGGCGTTCTGCCATGGCTTCTAATAAAGCCGATTGAACCTTGGCCGGGGCGCGGTTGATCTCATCGGCCAGCACTAAATTGTTGAAAATAGGACCTTTCTGGAAAACAAATTCACCGCTTTGGGCGCGATAGATCTCGGAGCCAGTGATATCCGCCGGTAACAGGTCTGGGGTAAATTGCATGCGTTGGTAGTCGGTTTCGATATTATCGGCCAGGGTTTTAATGGCCTTGGTCTTGGCTAGGCCAGGGGCGCCTTCCACCAATAGGTGACCGTCAGCTAACAATGCAATTAACAGGGCATTAACCAAGTCGGGTTGACCAATTATCTGCTCTTGCAAACTGGCCTGTAGCGCCGCTATGTGTTCACGATTGCTCATGATGGGGGCAGCCAGTTTTTCATTTTCACTCGTAGCTGGGGTTCCATTGTGTTCATTATTGGTCATAGCAGGGGTTCCAGAGAGTTCGCTGTTGTCCATGGCACGGGGCTCAAGATGTTCGCTGTTGCTCATGGCAGGGTTTCCAAGTTCTTGTTTTTGTTGGGCTTTGCCGTGCATTTTAAAAGCATTCCGGCTTGGGTCAAGGGTTAGGGGACATTTGAGTCTTGAATGAGCCAAGAGTTTCGTAATAAGACCTATAAAGCTCAAAAATTCTCATATGCATCAGGAGCAGGCGAATTTCAGGCTTTACACTATCATTTAGCTATAAGGGATTAAGAGATACAGAGAAAGCTATGAATATACCCACTAACAAGGACGTTCACCCTCAGGTCGTTAAGTTAATTGAACGCTTAAGCCAAGTTGCGCCAAAAAACCAAGTTAGGGCCATCGAGCAATTCACCCATATTTATTATGCCGCTACCCCAGCCCAAGAGTTGGAAAGCCGCAAGGTAGATGATTTGTATGGCGCCACATTGGCGTGCTGGAGCTTTTTACAGAAGTCCAGTGGCCCCAGCAAGATACGAGTGTTTAACCCTGATTTTGAAGAGCATGGTTGGCAATCCACCCATACCATAGTGGAAATCGTACACCCTGATATGCCTTTTTTGGTGGATTCCATTCGTATGGAATTAAACCGCCGCGAGATGTCCATTCATTTCATTAATCATGCGGTACTGCCCATAACCCGCGAAAAATCCGGCAACCTGGATTTGGCTAATTGTTTTGGTAGCGAGGCCCAGGGCGAAGAAGCGGTCATCTACATTGAAGTAGATTTGCATACCGATGAAAAAGTACTCAGTGATCTAACCCAATCGCTACGGGAAATACTCAATGAAATCTGCCTGCTGGTGGATGATTACCAAGTATTTAAGGATAAGGCACAGCAGACTTTGCCCTGGATTAAGGACAGTGCTGGCCCTTTTACCAAGAAAGACATCGGTGAGGCGGTGGCTTTTATGGAATGGTTAATCGATGACCACTTTACGTTCCTGGCCTGTGAAGATTTTGTGGTGGATAAGCAGGGTGAAAACAACCGGGTGACCCGTGACAGTAAAACCGTCAGCGGTATCTTCAAACATGACCTGCATGGACCAGATGAGGTGGTGTTGGAAGAACAGCCAGAAAGTGTGCAATTGTTAGTTATGTCGCCGCAGCTGGTGACTTTGAGTAAATCCGGACGGCGTTCGCGCATTCACCGTCCGGCCTATCCCGATTACATCATTGTTAAACACATAGATAAAAATGGACTGGTTGTGGGGGGGCGCCGTTTTCTAGGGTTGTTTACCTCCAACGTTTACAGTGAGTCATCGTTTAATATTCCCATAGTGCGAAATAAAGCCAGTGCCGTTATTAAACGCAGTGGTCTGGAAGCTATCAGTCATAAAGGTAAAGAGTTGCGCCACATTTTGGAGGTGTATCCGCGGGATGAATTATTTCATACCGACGTGACGCAGCTTACCGAAACCGCGGTGGGTATTCTGAATATTCAGGAGCGCAGGCGCACCCAAATATTCATACGCTGTGATCCGCTAAACAAGTTTTTGTCCTGCGTGGCTTATGTGCCCAGGGATTTGTACAGCACAGAGTTACGCCAGCGTATGCAGGCCATCTTGGTAGAAGCCTTTGCGCCCAAGGATGTGGAATTCACCACCTTTTTCTCCGAATCTATTTTGGCCCGCACCCACTTTAGTCTGCGCCTGGACCCCGACAAACCCATAGAGTTTGACGCCAGGCGTATCGAAAAAGATATCCAAGCGGTGGCCCGCTCCTGGCAAGATGACCTTATGTCTGCCTTGGTAGACGGAGTAGGGGAAGAGAAAGGTAATCAGTATTTTCAATCTTATCGTAATGCCTTTGGCGCCAGCTATCGGGAGACTTTTTCGTCGCGCACTGCGGTGGTAGATATGCAGCACATCGCCACCATAAAAGATGATCAGGACATCGCTATGAGTCTGTATCGAAACGTGGCAGACAGCGGCAGTTTTTTCAAATTTAAATTGTATAAACCCAATGATCTTTTGCCCCTGTCGGATGTGATTCCCATACTGGAAAATCTGGGTTTGAGGGTTATTGGAGAGAACCCTTACGGTTTAACCCGTACCGATGGCAAGCAATACTGGATTCACGACTTTACGCTTATTTATACCTTTAGCGACAACATAGATTTACATGAAAGCAAAGAGCAGTTTCAGGACGCATTTCGTGCCATCTGGTTTGGTAAGGCCGAGAACGACAGCTTTAATCGCCTGTTGTTAGGGGCCAAAATTGACTGGCGTGAGGTGGCCTTGCTGCGCGCCTATGCCCGCTATATGAAGCAAATACGGTTTGGTTTTTCCGAGACCTTTATCGCCGATACCTTGTGTAAGTACCCGGATTTATCCTCCTTCATGGTGCGTTACTTTCAAGCGCGTTTTGATACAGGCAATAACAACAGCGAAGTTCGTCTAAAAAACCTGAAAAAACTCGATGCCCAGTTTTCGGAAGTACTCGATCAAGTGGAGAGCATTAACGAAGACAGAATTTATCGTCGCTATCATGAAATTATGGGCGCTACCTTGCGGACCAACTTCTTCCAGAAAACCGATGATGGTGAACTCAAACGTTATTTCTCCTTTAAATTAAGCCCCCATGATATTTCCGACATGCCCCTGCCAAAACCCATGTTTGAAATATTTGTGTACAGCCCAAGAGTCGAAGGTGTGCATTTAAGGGGCGGCAAGGTAGCCCGTGGCGGGTTGCGTTGGTCGGATCGTTTCGAAGATTTTCGCACTGAAGTGTTGGGTCTAGTGAAAGCTCAACAAGTAAAAAATTCGGTAATTGTACCGGTGGGAGCCAAGGGCGGTTTTATTGCCAAGTGTTTGCCGGACGGAGATCGAGATGCCTTTTTGGCCGAGGGCATCGCCTGTTATAAAACCTTTATTTCAGGGCTGCTGGATATTACCGATAACCTGCTGGAGGGTAAGGTGATCCCCCCGCAACAGGTGATACGCCACGATGAAGATGACCCTTATTTAGTGGTGGCCGCCGACAAGGGCACCGCTACTTTTTCAGATATTTCCAACGGCATTGCCATTGATCGTGGTTTTTGGTTAGGGGATGCCTTTGCCAGTGGTGGCAGTGTGGGCTACGACCATAAAAAGATGGGCATCACCGCTAAGGGTGCCTGGGTATCGGTGCAGCGTCATTTTAGAGAGCGTGGCGTGGACGTGCAAAACGATGACTTCAGTGTCATCGCCATTGGTGACATGGCGGGGGATGTATTTGGTAACGGCATGCTGTGTTCTGAACACATAAAGCTGGTGGCGGCGTTTAATCATATGCACATATTTATCGACCCGGCCCCGCAAGATGTGGCGGCCAGCTTTAAGGAACGCCAACGTTTGTTTGAGTTACCGCGCAGCGCCTGGACCGATTATGATTCGGCTTTGATCTCTGAGGGCGGAGCGATTTTTAAGCGTTCGGCCAAATCCATCGAGATTAGTCCGCAAATGAAAGAGTGTTTTCATATACAGGCCGATAAACTGTCTCCCAATGATTTAATTACCGCACTTTTAAAGGCGCCGGTAGATCTCATTTGGAATGGTGGCATTGGCACCTACGTAAAAGCCAGCAGCGAAAATCACACTGACGCCGGTGACAAGGCCAACGACAGTTTGCGTATTAACGGCAAGCAACTGCAGGCCAAGGTTATAGGGGAGGGCGGTAATCTGGGTATTACCCAAAGAGCGCGTATTGAGTTTGCCCTGGCTAAGGATGGCGCGTCGTTTACCGACTTTATTGATAATGCGGCTGGCGTGGATTGCTCGGATCATGAAGTAAATATTAAGATTTTGTTAAACAGCCTAGTGAATGCAGGGGACCTTACGGTTAAACAGCGCAACGAATTTTTAGAGCAAATGACTGAGCAGGTGTCGGAACAAGTGCTGATGAATAACTATCGGCAAACCCAGGCCATCGCGCTGGCCTACCGAGAAGCCAAGACTCGCACCAATGAATATCGTCGCCTCATGAATGACTTGGAAGACCAAGGTAAGCTCAACCGTGAAATGGAATTTTTGCCCAGTGAAGACGAATTGGCCGAGCGTAAGTCTCAGCAGCAGGGGCTCACACGCCCCGAGTTGTCGGTGCTTATTAGTTACATTAAAGGGGATTTAAAAGAGCAACTTAACGAGCCTGACATTTCCCAAAATGAATACCTGGCCAAAAGCATAGAAAGCGCCTTTCCAGAGGCGTTGGTGAAACGCTACCCCAAGGCCCTCTACGATCACCAGTTGCGCAGCGAAATTGTCGCCACCCAACTGGCTAACGAAATGGTAAACCGCATGGGCATAACCTATGTGAATCGCATGCGTGACAGTACCGGTGCCGATATCAGTACCATAGTGAAAGCCTACGCCGCCGCTCGTGATGTGTTCCGCATGAATGATTTGTGGCACCAGATTGAGGCTTTGGACTATAAAGTGAGTTCGGATATTCAGGAAAAAATGATGTCCAGTTTAATGCGACTGGTGCGCCGCGGCAGTCGCTGGTTTTTACGCAATCGTCGACGTGAAATTATTGTGCCCGACGAGGTGCTGCGTTTTCGTGATCGCGCCGCCGATATCAGTGCCCACCTAGGGGAATTATTAGCCGGTGAGGGTAAACAAGTCTGGCAAAAATATTATGATCAGCTGATTAAGGGCGGCGTGCCCAAAGAGTTGGCCAGCACAGTAGCCGGTACCAATAATATGTTTTCAGCCTTGAGTATCATCGAAGGGGCCGAACAAACCCAGCGCAGTGCCGAAGACGTAGCAGCTACTTATTACAAGGTAGGTTGCAACCTGGATTTGGAATGGTTTTTGGAGCAACTCAATGCCATGCCGGTGCTCAGTCATTGGCAAGCATTGGCGCGGGAAACCTATCGGGATGACCTGGACTGGCAACAACGCACACTTACCGTAAGTGTGATTAATACCCTGCCGGAGGGTGACATTAAGGCACGCATGGAAACCTGGTTAAAACTCAGCGAACCTATGATCACACGCTGGCGTAACATGGTGGCGGAATTACGTGAAAGTCAGATTGATGATTTTTCGGTGTTCTCGGTGGCGCTTCGGGAGTTGTTGGATCTGGCACAAGCCAGCCGCCTAGCCAGCGGCAGTTAACGCAAAACAATAATTTAACACAGTGTCCATTCAGAGGTAGGCCTGTAACGTGTAAAAAGAGGTTGCCTTATGGGGTGCTACCAAGCAAACGTGATGACAAGTTCGAGTATAGAGGTGGATATTCACATCTCACAGGAAGAGGTGCAAAGAGCGTATGAAGGGGTTGAGTCCGTATACGCGCAAGCCACAGATGGGCGTAGCATCCGCTTTCCGGTGCGTATTTTGTGGTCATTTATTGGCCATGACGGCATTCATGGGCGTTTTTTGATTCACTTTGGTGAACACAATAAATTTGAATCCGTGGTGCGGATTGCTTAAATAAATCGCCTTTGACTAGAGGTCTGCCAACAAACCCTGCCTAAAAATTTAAAAGGTGTGGTTGTTAATGCGACACAACCCAGAGCATGGGTGCTATTAAAGGGGAGCGGGTAGCTCAAAAATGAGAATTTGGGTTTGTTATAAAATTAGACTTTTTATTTACTAAATGCATTTTTTAACACTCAGTTTCTATATAATAAGCGCCGCATTTTTCAACAGGGCCTGCCAGTGTACGATTTAATCCTAAAACTCTTGTTCAAACTAAACGCTGAAACCTCTCACGAGCTGACTCTTGATTTACTAGGTGCCGCCAAGCGTTTAGGTTTGTTGGGCTTGTTTGCTCCAAAAGTAGTCGATCAGCCGGTAAAATTATTGGGTTTGTCCTTTCCTAATCCGGTGGGCCTGGCAGCGGGTCTGGATAAAAATGGCGACTATATAGATGCCTTAGGCAGCCTGGGTTTTGGCTTTATTGAAATCGGCACCATTACCCCGCGTCCACAGGACGGCAACCCTAAACCCAGATTGTTTCGTCTACCTGAGCACAACGCCATCATTAATCGCATGGGGTTTAACAACAAAGGGGTGGATCATCTGGTTGCTCAGGTAAAAAAGAGCAAATACAAGGGTGTGCTGGGCATTAACATTGGTAAAAACTTTGATACAGCGGTGGAAGACGCCGATCGCGACTACGAGATCTGTCTGGAAAAAGTCTATGCACATGCCGATTACGTCACTGTGAATATCTCCAGCCCTAACACACCAGGGCTGCGTACCTTGCAATTTGGAGACTCTCTTAAATCTTTGCTGGGTACTCTTAAAAAAGCACAGCTGCGCCTGCAAGAGCAACATGGTAAATACACGCCCATTTTAGTGAAAATTGCCCCAGATATGGATCAGGGTGAAACCAACATGGTGGCTAACTCATTGCTAGAGAGTGAGATGGATGGTGTTATCGCCACCAATACCACATTGGACCGTGACGCGGTGGCTGGCCATGAATTTGCTGGTGAGGCGGGTGGTTTATCGGGAGCCCCCGTTCACGAGCGCTCTGATCAGGTGATTAAATGGTTAAGTCAGGCTCTTGATGGAAAGATGCCCATCATTGGTGTGGGAGGCATTCTGGATGGTGCCAGTGCAGCTACTAAGGTAGAGGCAGGTGCAGCTTTAGTGCAGGTTTACAGTGGCTTTATTTACAAGGGACCTAAGCTGATTGGTGATGCCAATGAGGCCATTGCAGCGGTGAAGGTTTAATATTTTAACCTGGGTCTGAATCTATAGCGGCCCTAATTGGCTTTGCGATGGCAATGAAGCCATTGCAGTAGTGAAGAGTTAATCATCGTTGAGCAAGCATTAAAAAGGGCCCTTAGGGCCCAGATTGTTGGAGTTATATCGGTATTTTATGGACTCCGGCCACACCGGAATAGCCATCCCAGTGGTCACAACGGCCTTCACGCCATCCGTTCATCCAATTAAAGTGGGCAGCACCATCTGGGCATAGATCTTTAGAACGCCCCTGTACACCTGCCATGAAACCTTTTCTGAATGCTCGGCGATCCATATCGCGCTTCTGTCTTCTCATAAGTTGTTTGCCTCTATATGAAGATCAGTAAAAGTAGTGATAAATAATGGAAATTTAAAACCACGAATTTCAGTATGGTGAGAGTTGGGCGGCTTGTTAATGATTTAATTATTCTTTTAATTGTCATTTTTAGACTTAAAAGTTATTAGGTTTATAAGCCCCTGATTTTCTTAGTAGTTTTGTTTGAAGAATTTAAAAACGCCGTCACAGTTTTTACTAAGCTTATAGTCGGCATCAGTTATATAAAAAGTAGATATTAAAAGTTGATTAAATTATGAGCGAAATAAACGACGCCCAACCACGACCGACCCCAGAACAGGCCATGACGATCACTTGCCCAAAAGGGTTAGAGCAATTGTTGGCCGATGAAATCACCGAGCTGGGTGCGCAGCAAGTGAAGCTGGGGGTTTCTTATGTCGGCTGTAAACCTGATCAATTAGTAGGCTATAAAATTTGTTTATGGTCACGTTTAGCCAGCCGAGTGTTGTGGCCGTTGGCAAAATTCCCGGTGGAAAATGCTGAGAATATGTATGAGCAGCTCATG
>Ga0209290_1000360_pt1 | contig 36240 bp, 52 predicted proteins | sample EN1Hudsemesocosm_2_FD_184632 | JGI IMG/M metagenome (GOLD analysis project Ga0209290, IMG submission 184632) | Methane-oxidizing microbial communities from mesocosms in the Hudson Canyon - EN10B Hudson Canyon (SPAdes) (version 2) | ecosystem: Environmental > Aquatic > Marine > Cold seeps... | reverse complement strand
GAATCCTCCCAGCCGCGCCACTTTAAACGACTTCTAAGAAATATCTACTGCGGCTGTAGCTCAGCTGGATAGAGTATCTGGCTTCGAACCAGGTGGTCGCAGGTTCGAATCCTGCCAGCCGCGCCATTTTAAAGGCCTCCAGAGCACTCACTTTTTTAATCTGTCCCACAAATAGCATTCTGTCCCACACTTTTATAAAAGTTCGTCTTTTTACTGTTTTCATTATTCTTCTGTGCCTGTATTTGCGAACAACATTAATTCAGTCTGTGTACACGTTTCAAATGAAAAGCTACTGACTTTTTTTACTATTTCGCCGTTTTCGTATTCAAATAATTGCCGCGCTTGAAACTCTGTAAAAGTAGTCCCGCAATAGATAACTGTTTCTACTTCACCTTCTATGCGTATCAATTTAGTCATGCTAATCACCTATCGCTTGAACGGCAAAACGATCTCAGGTTTAACCCGATAATTCTGCTGTGTTGTTTTCGTATTTGTATGGCCTCGAAGTCTCGCTGCCTCTTCAACTGTTTCCACATCACTTGCTGTTTTCGAGCACAAATCATGCTCAGTAAATTTTATTTCTAATTTTGTTTTATCCAGGGCTTTTTTCATTGCCCGTTGCCAGATCGACTTAAAGCCAGATGTTTTGCCATCCTCTTTTACGTAGGGCTGACCTTGCGAGGTACAGAACAGCCATATAGAGCTTATTTTTAGGTGTTCCGCTCTCCACTCCATAACATCATCTAATAATTCTTTTAGACCCGTAGACGTGCCGTCTTTGTCGTAGAAGGGCATGAATGATGCTTTAGCATTCGCGCTAGATTTGATCTTGTTGCGCTTGCCGAATTTTAAGCCGTCTTCTGTAATGTCAGAAAGTTTGATGCCTAATACCATTGACTGGTCTTTTCCGGTTGCCAATTTGACCGGCACATAAGCCTTCAGCATTGGGTTAGCGATACTTAAAAACTCGTTGAGTTCCCAGTCTTCAATGTACCGGTCCCTTGGTGGTAATGAGAACTTAGATACTTTCTGCTTTAATGGATGCTCAATTATTGGTACGCCCCATTCAAATGCCTTCGTAAAGACGTGGGATAAGACCTCAAGATCAAGGTTCGCCGTTTTTTTGCTGATATCTTTGGCGCACTGCTCTTTGTACTGATATGCCATGAAAGTCTCGTAAGCAGTTACTGGCATATCGCCGTGAACGGCTCTTAATCGCTGGATGCTGGCTGTGTTTGATATCTGTGTGGCCTCAGACTTCTTCGGAACTACTTCAGCTGCATACTTGTCGAATAGCTGGCTCATTGTCATCGGTGTTACGTCTGACTGTATGCGCTTCGCCCACTCGATATACGCGGCCTTTTCAGCCTGACCAAGCGTTTCACCTTTGCCAAGTGTCGGCTCACTCTTGTTATCCCATAAGTGCCTAGCGGATTTGGGCGCACGATAAGTGATGATATACGAACCATTACCGCGCCTCCGAATACGCCAAAGCTTAGGGTAGGGCTCGTTTTTTGAATTACGCGGCGGAGGTGACATTCTTAAGTGCTCCAAAATTTAGTTGATGTTTTTTTTCTGCTGGCTTTGATTCGCCTTCAGAAAACTGAGCGCGAGGAACCCAAAACGAGCCATCGGGCCGAACCTTTACACTATAGCCCATGTGTCCAAGCACTTTTTTTTGTGCAGAGAATCGTTTCTTTCCAGTAATTGTTGCCACTTCATCGGGTGTTAAAAATAGATCACTCATTTTTATTTGTCCTATGATGCATCTTTGTTGTTATCTGTTAATCCCCATAAGTGGGTGACGTCGCTCGGGTTTAAAATTTCTCGGATTGAAAACCAAAATGTTTGACGCCACCCCTTATAGAGACTTCTATCCACAAAGCCCACACTAGGCGGGCTATAAATTGTTGGTGAAGAAATTAGCCAGGCATAACTCGAGACTCTAAGCTAAATCCAGCCGCATTCTTATGACCACCTCCACCGAACTTTGCAGCAATCTCGGAAACATCTAGACCATCCTTTGCTGAGCGTAAGCTAAATTGACGCCCTTTTGGTGTATCCCAGTAGACTGCCGCGAAGGGTTCTGAATCTGACATAATGTGGCCAGCATCCGAGCTGAAGAAACCAGGAGCATTCATAACTGGTACGTCATATCCTCCGATAACAGCTCTATAAGCAGACTTGTCTATAAGACCTCGAATATCCTTGAAGTGCTTTCTCTCAAGCGCCTTACCTTCAGTGCGAAGCTCTTCAAGGTCGGCGATAAGTAAGTGGTGCCATATTTCGAAGTCATAGGGGTGCGAGAATACGCAAGCCATGATTTCGCGAGTTCCATCAAGTTCGAATTTCCAAAGGTCACGATCCTGAATGTGCAGAAAGAGATCTGGCACCGGCATACTAGGAATGAAATACTCCCAGGACATGACTGCACCACTTCTTTCCATGTCAAAATTAGCAGTAACGTTCTTAGGTAGATCTACTAAATCAGCTTCGGCAGACTTATGGTGATCAATAATCAAAATGCTGTTTGCGTTTTCAGACATATCAATTAGCGCATCGCGCTTATATGAAAAGTCCACGATAATTACATCTAGACCAGTAACATCGGGCGGCGTTTCTTGATAGCGGCCTTCAAAGAAGTCTACGTTTTCAGCTCCAAGGCCAATTCTTACGGCTATTGCCGCCCCAAAACCATCTGCGCAGCTACCGTGATAAATACATAATTTTTTCATTTCTAATCTCATAAATTGGTTTAAAAAAAGCGGTACAACAAAACCCGCATAATGGCCTGATCCACATTAAAAAGGAATATCGTCGTCAAAGTCATCTGTGACTGGTGCCATGCCTGGTGGTTCATATGGCTGCTTGTAATTCGTAGGAACTCCGTGTGAAGCTGAACCCCGCTCTGGCGAAGATTGTGCATGTTGCTGCTGCGTCGCTGGTTGTGGAGCTGACTGGGGTTCTGGTGCCTGCTGATGCTGCCCGCCTTGATTTTGATCCGCCTTGCCGTTGAGCATTCGCATTTCGTTGGCAACTATTTCCGTTGTATAGCGATCTTGGCCGCTCTGATCTTGCCATTTACGAGTTTGAAGTCTGCCTTCAACGTAAACTTTTGAGCCTTTTTTTAAATAGTCTTTAGCAATTTCAGCAAGGCGATTAAAAATCACTACACGATGCCATTCAGTTTTAGGTACCATTTGTCCGGTATTCTTATCCTTATAGCTTTCGTCAGTAGCTATATTCAGATTAGTGACTGCTGAGCCTTGCTGAGTCATACGGGCGTCTGGATCCGCACCCAGATTACCGATAAGAATTACTTTGTTTATGCCTCTAGCCATTTGCTTTAGCTCCAGCGCCTTCTAAATTTACCTGTGCGACATATCCTTTTAGATAGTCAGGGTTGTTTGATTGTTTACCTTTGCCTTCAAAGGCGTCTTTTTGACCTTGTTGATATTGGGTTTTTGTATCACCAAATATCTCTTGGAATTTTTCCTCACTAAACATATTCAAACCTTTAAAAAATGCCCGACTACTTAACTGGGCTAACTAACAGCTTGCTCAGTTTTGCGGAAGAAGCGGTACTGAGCGACGCGCTTTTGTTTTTGTTAATGCTTCACGAAGTGTGCCTCTTAAGAAGTCTCGATCTTCTGTATTTAACGAAGATAGCCACCAATTCTTTTCTGCAATTTTGTTTTTCATTTCATTAGAGACCGATTTAAAAAGCTCTATTTGAACTGTTGGTGTTTCAATAGGGTGTAGGTGCTTCAGGTGGTGCGTAGTGCCGAAAGCGAAAGGAAAACCATTAGTGTCAGTTGAGATCTTTCTAGGTGATCTCGCCAATTGAAATATGCGTATACATATCGTAATAATTAAGCCTAGTGACATTAAAAAAATTAGGTTGGTGGGCATTGTCTATTTTCCTTATTGGTTATGCGTTGTTTTCTGATTTTCTGCTACCGACACGATAAATGCGGCATACCTGCTGGCTAGGCTTTCGGCCGTGCCTTAATTGGTCTATATCATCATTACTGGCGACTAATGAGCCAGTAAGAGCGGCGCTCCACACAACACCAATACAAGCAGCCATTGGTAATTGCTTGGCTGCTGCGCGTAAATCTTCTGGACTTACGGTCACTATCTTTTTTACCGAAAGCATGACAGCTAATGCTGTTCTATTTGCTACGCCAAACTTGTGCATTAAATTCTCAACATGACCCTTAACTGTTGTGGGGGATCTATGGATCTCTTGCGCAATCTGCTTATTGGATAAGCCTGTTGAGACGTACGGCGCTATCAATATCTCTACCGGGGTAAGCGTTTGCTGTTGTGCTTTCATGTCGATTGCCTTGTTTGCGTGTACAAGATAAATAATAGAGACTCTATTTAATATAGTCAATAGATTATCTATTAATTGATGAATATATCTTAAAGATATGTGAATAAATAAATTAGAAATAAGGCGGAATTGGGTGGATAGGGTTATTTAATATAATAGATAATATATATGTATAGAGTTGCAATGAGGATAAGAGAAGTAGAGGTGGGTTAATAAGCATATTTAATGCAAGTTATAGAGATATTATAGGTAATAAAAAAACCCGCGCATCGCGGGTTTTGAATCAGCACCGAAGATCTAAAGAAGAGTTATATCTGAGCCGTCTATAGATGCTTTCGCCATTGCGCTATTCGTGACAATTGCCCCAAAAGAATTTGTGCCTCTGTAGGTCGTCTTAATAATAATATGATTACCTTTATCGTAATACACTGTTTTTACATGGTCGTAACTGTCAGGGTTTTTTAGGCTCTTTCTAATGTGCTTTTCAAGCTGTATGTGTGAGCCGCTCCATCCTGAAAATTGATCCTCGATTGTCTTTTGGCGTTTTAGCTTTTGATCGTAAAGGGCTAGCTTCAGCTTAAATTTTTCATTACCAGGGTTCATTTTGACGAGTTGAGCATATCGATCCTGATTTTTCTCGACTTCACTCGCGGGGATTGTCTTTAGCTCGGTCACTAGCTGCTTAGTTTTTGTCTCTATCTCTGCTTTAGCTGTTGGTAGTGCAGGCTTTGTGTTTGCGGGCTTTTCAGGATTAATTAGGTTATACATAAATAGCCCAAAGACTAATAATACGAGTAGACCGCCAACTCCTACAGATTTTGGTATGGGTTCTGCGCACTGAGGGCATGCTTTGGCATTCTTGCTGATGCTAGCGCCACAGGCTTTACACTTTATGAGTTTGGCCATTTCTTTATTTCCTTGAATTGTATTTTTATAGGCCGATTATTTTACCTCTAAATATGAGACATAATGAAAAGTATTAGGGCTGGAATCGAGTAGTAATGCGGAGCGTATACAGGGAATATCTATTGCAATTAATTGCAAAGAATATATATGAGGAGAGGTTACAACTTGTAACTTACAGGCAATAAAAAACCCACTAAAGAGTGGGTTTTAAAATATGTAGATCTAAGCTGCCAAAGGGAGAGAGTTTACTGCTACATTATCTCTTTCTGCTAATTCCTTGGCCTGATTGTATGCCTTAGCTCTTTTGCTTTGCGCATCTCCATCAGCAAGGTCATTTCCGATTTGGGTTAGCATTTCCTCTATGACGCTTACTAGAGGGATGAAATCCATCTCACTAAGATTTAATTTATCTTTTAGTGTGGTGGTGAAAAAATGGCGAAAGCCTTTGGCTTTAAAGCCAACCACTTTACTTGTGTCGTCAGCGTCAACCATTACAGTAAGGAACTCATCTATTCGATCAGAGATAGTAATGACGTCAGCGCTCATATACGTCACACAATCCATTGAAGCAGAATAGACGGCGCGTTGAATGAACTCACTGCCCATCTTAAATCCAAAGGCATTCTGTAGTACATTATTTAAATTTTCCATTACCAAATCCTCTTACTGTATCGTTTATCATAGCCATCAGGTAAGCTTTTATCTCTGTCGTCAGAGAATACCCACTCCCAGCTAATGATTGTCCCTATCCCTTCATCGTCAAATCTAACGTAGACAGCGAAGACTGCGTCAGGTGGTGCTGAAACTCTTCTGGCAACACAAGACATGCTGACAACATACTTATAAACAAATTTTGGGCTTATTATATAAATGTAAATCTCCTCATGGAGATCCCCGTCTACATAAGGCCTATTTATGCCCTGAAATAATGCATGTGAATGCTTAACGCCGCCCCAATGATCAGGGAATGCTTGATCGGCTTCATGGCAGCCGATGTTATTTACTGGCGGCAGGTAGCCGCAAACATTATAAAAATACTCGAATACTTTGTTAGTGCTTCTTGTTTCAGTCAAATTCTTAAGCGCTTCGGTATCGACTTTTAGTAAAACTAAATCAGTTCGATCTTCCGGAGAGAGTCCGTCCGTAAATTTTACTGCTTCGATATCCATTCTTGCCTAGAAACCCGTAAATATTGCTTAATGAGCGCGCATATTAGATTAAAGTTAGCAAGGCTTGCAATATGAATTTGGACTGAAAGTCAGTCAGATATTTCAGCAATCAAATATAAGTTTAGCTATTAGTAATAGTATACATTATACGTAATGCAACTATTAAGACTTTAATCAGGATCACAGATTACGCACACGTAACCTTTGGTTATGAAATAGACCTGTATTTACTTATCTGTATTGCAAGCTAGATCATCAATATACCGCATTAGTTCGACCTTGATTTTCATTAAGTCCATTTCTCTCCGGTGTCGTCTGCTGCTATCAAAAAGTAACTCCTCTACAGTTGTATTCGTATGTTCGGCGTATGAGTCGTATAACTTTAGTGAAATGTCCGGAATGCTGTCAGATTTAGTTTCCATGCGCACAACGGTATTGCGACTGCATTGCATTAGCTTTGCAAGGTCTCTGATTGATAAGCCGGCATATTCTCGTGCCGTCCTGCATCGTTTTGGGATATTCAGCATACAACTATATTGTGAATAATGGTTACGTTCAGTAAGTTAAAATAGGATAAATGGAAATTACTTAGTGAACTGTATCACAAATAAATATGGATGGAATCCGGTTGTAAATTGCCTGAATTTACAAAGTGGCTCCCAATGAGAGCCACTTTTGATTGAAAAATGAACAGTTTAAGGGTGTTTGGCTCTCGATGAGAGCCACTTTGTAAACAAGTGTAAAATGTGTGAAATTTCTGAGTTTTTAACACTTCTTGAGATTAATCCTGTTTACCTCTTAAATGTAATTACTGCTTGATAAATGAGTAGCGCATTTATAACTAAGAAGGATTTTTTATGTTAGACAGTATTTCGAATTGTGTTTTTTCGATGACTTTCAATCGCTTATTGATCTCATTGAGGCCGCTAGATTTACCAACTTCTCTTTTTAGAATAGAAATAATCTCTTGGCTCAGAGGTCTATCATTTAAGTTAGCTTGCTCCTCAAGAGCTTTGCGTAAGTCGTGATCCATGCGGAGTGGATAGGGAATAATTCGATCTTCTTCGTCGTACATTATTATTAATCATTTTATTAATTGGATGGGTAAAAAATGATATATGAATTAAGAGAATATTTTGCGGAGTCCAATAGAGTCACCTTGATGATTTGTTTGGCCGCGTGATGAAGAGGGTTAAATTTGTACTATTTTCAAGTACAAAGAACTTGTTTGGATAGGTGGTAGTGGTAAGCATGAAAACTGTAAGTGATAAAAGCGCCCTAGATAGGGCAAAGGAAGGCGATTTAACGGGAGGAGATATTATTAGCGAAGCTGCGCGCCTTGCTGAGGATGTACCGGTATCTGAGCGTAACGACTTTTACATATATTTAATTGAGGAAATTCAAAGAGTTTTATGTGGATGAATCTGGTTTTGTTTTCCACCCAGTCTTAGCAATCATCTCAAGAGCTCCTGCTGACTTCAGTAATTCTTCAGGTGTCATTGAGCTCGCAATATCTGCCAAGAGATCCGATGCCCCCTCTGATTGCAATTTATTTTTCTTGAAAACCCGCTCACTTACAATATACATGTCCCACAACCAGGGTCGTGTTCGCGAGGGGTCAAAGCCTAATACATCAGCCAATCTTAAATAGGCCCAGTCTGGAATAGCATTAGGAGTTTTTTTGCTAAGCCATGGACTGATTGCTGTTTGCTTAGTACCTAAAAATCCTGCGATATCACTCTGCGTATACCCGCTATCTTTGATCATTCCTCGGATAAAGGCGCTTTCTGATAGTTTTTGCTCTGCTGAAATTTGTTGTGGTCTCTTCATAATCTTATTTTGTGTCTAATTGAAATAATAAACAAAATAGAGAATCTATTTAAAGTTGTTGACAATGACTAAATAGAGACTCTATTATTTCTACATGGAAAAAATTAAACTAGAACACTTTTTACAGAAACACACGCAACAAGAGGCCGCTGAAATAATCGGATGCACTCAAGGAGCGATCCATCAAATGATCCTGAATAAGCGTGATGTTTTCTTTCAGAAAGATGGAAAGGGCAATCTGAAAGCTTATGAGATTAAGTCTATCGCTAAATCGAATAAAAAAAGCCCTCCAAATGGAGTGATTTGCAATAAGTAATCAGGTTAAGGCGGGCTAATTAAATAATTATAAAACTAACAACAGTAAGTGAAGGGTAGAGCTTAGATGAAAGGTGCAAAGAAGTGTACATGGCGATGCGTTCATCCAGTGCAAGCAAATGGCTATATTGCTATGGCTGTGAATGATGAAGACGGGAAGCCTATTCGGTTTGAGCTTCCCGTCGAAGATGCAAAGCAAATCGCTTTGTGCCTTATGGGTTTCCTGCCACCCAGTCTCCTATCTCGTCAGGAATGTTTAAAGTTTCTGGGTCGGTACCACAAGCAGGCCAAAACGAGTGACCGGCCGTGAGATCATCGACAGCTTGTTGAGGGAGTGGGTAGCGTCCGAGAATTTCGTCTTTAAAAAGTATGCAGTATTGAGCTGAGTCATCGAGGGAAATATAAAACACTCCGATTCTAGTTTTGTAGTGCCACATAAAGGTTAAGTCCTTCTATTGGTAGGGTGTTTTTTTTGTGGTGAGAGCAGCGAAGGCATTTAAATAATAAGGCCGTAAGGCCAATAAGGGTTTCTAATAACGTGAATACGCATGAAATGGTTTCGATAGTCAACTCAGTTCACCTGAAGGATGGCTTGTGAGTAGTAAAGCTTACTTTTGGTCACGTGAGATTGGGGTTCACATGAGCCTTAAATCATCTCTTAGGTTCGTCCTAAGGGAATTGGCCGACTGTCACAACCAAGAAACCCATCAATGTAATCCTTCAGTTCTACACATTTCAAAATATACCGGCCTTGACCGTAAAACAGTTCTTAAAAGTATCGAATCTCTGGATGAACTAGATTTACTCAGCACGCAAAAGTCGAATGGCAAGCGCACAAATTACACTCTTAACTTTGCTTTCTTCGATCCGCTAACCAGTATCAAAACCAGTACCGAAGGTGGAACCGGTACCGAAAGCGGAACCGGTACCAATAACGGGACAGGTGCAGTACCAGAAACGGTACCGGTACCAGTCCCAAAAACGGTACCCAAACCTATAACTAAACCTATAAATAACCTAAAAGATATATATATGGACTTAAATCTTTCAGGTTTGTCAGAGAAGTTCGACCCTGAAATTGTCTATGCGTATATCGACTATCGGAAAGAATTAAATCTATCAACCCAGCAAGTCGTTTTTGATGACTTGATGGCTACAGCATCGCAACCGACCTCGGAAAATTTTTGTCCAAATCAAATATTGATCTATGCAATGGGCCGGAAGTGGACAAGCTTAAATTTAAAATGGATTCGAGACGCGGTTAAGCCAGACCCAGATTTATTAACCAAACTGGCACCAAGCGCCACCCAGTCGAGCAATGCTTCAGCAAGTGAGTCAGCCACCTCTAAGTGGCAAGAGTACGGCTTTAAATCATCTGATGACTTTGTGAAGTACAGAGAGCTTAGAATTTTTCTCGGTACACTTGAAAGCGTACCAAGACCAACGGAAACCCAGGTAAAACAAATCACCTCAACACGAGAGCAATTAAGCGCCTTGGCTCCGAAGAAAAGCCAGGAGAAAGCGGCCTAATGAATTCTGTAGATCGCCTTCGAGAAGAAGTTCTCAGCAACAAGGTTTACTCCCAAGCAATAGAAATTGAAGAGCTTAAGGAATATAACGCCCGCCTGCTAGGTGAGAATACCAGGTTAAAAAAACATGCGGCTGGTGAAGTGACAGGAACTTATCAGTCTGAAATGTTTGAACGTATTAAGCGTGACGAGACCATTAAATCCCTCAGAACTCAGTTAGAGCGATCTAGAAAGTCTGCTAAGAAGCTGGCTGCAGGTTTTAGGGCGTTTGAGTCAATGACAGAAGATCGGCTTTAGATGATCCATAGGTTTGAAGTGCCTTGTTCTGACTTTATTGATATCGATCAGGGCAAGCAAGCGATGTGGTCAATCAACAATTTAGAGGCGGGCTTAAGAGCAGGGGCTTTGGTGGATTTCTACACCAGCGAGAATAAAAATGTTCGGTGTCAGGTATTGGAAATCCACTATCGTCACCAGTTCACAAATTTTATTGTATTCCGGTTTAAGTTAAGGAAAAACCAGACCGATGGAGAATTGTCTTCAAGTGCCGGCACCAGCGATAAGCAAAGAGAAACATTGGCTTTGCCTATACACATGATACATGAGTGCGCCAGTGAAGATGATTTGAATCGTAAAAGGGAATTACAAAAACAAGAAGCTGAATACCTTGCTCAAAAGAAATCAAAAGGCCTTCTTAGAAACAAGGCTCAAGTTCACTTTGGGCAGATACAAACAGAGCTAAAAGAGATACATGACCGATTTTTAGAAATTAACCACGGCAAAGAAGGCGTCTAAATGACAAAGCTGAACACCCTAGAAGCAAATAAGACTGAATGGCTAGAAGCTTGGATTATACGAGCCATAATCAAAAAGTTGAGATTAACCGCGTTAACAGAAGATTCTTATCCTGAGCAAAAACTTTGGGTTGAGGTTGTGTGCTCAGCAGTAAGAGACCTTTCTAATGATGCTAAGTCAGTTAGACGTTCTGGCTGGAATTTTATTAACGGTCATGCTGGTGATATTAAGTTTGTATGCGGCTTAGCTGGGCTAGAGGCTGATTATGTACGCCGCATATTAAATTGTGCTCTTGAATATAGTAATCGCATGTTTGACCGGAATCTTAAATTAAGTGCCTAGAGGGTTAAGAATGAGATCAAAGAAGTTAAGAAATTCAGCGAGAGGCGAGAACTGCACTTTGCGAATACTTGGAGTTTGCAGAAATAATACTGAAACCACAGTTCTGTGCCACTTATCTAGCCCAACTGGTGGGATGGGCTTGAAGTCGTCTGACGAGTGCGCTGTCTTTGGTTGTTACGATTGTCATCAGGTACTTGATGGGCACGTGCAGTGTGAAGAGTATAACGCTCGACCAAATTGGTATCAGTTGGAGGCGATCAAGGCAACGCTTCATAGGTGGACTGAGATGCGGCACTTCTGGCCAGTGGGGGCTAAATGAAGATTATCGGCATAGATCCAGATCTACATCTTAACGGTATGGCGACTCTTGAGAATGATCGGTATACGGAATTAAGAACTATTTCGTTTCCAGACCTTTGCACTCTTATGAGCTGCAATATTAACAATCCAGAAGTCTTATTTGTTATCGAGGACGTAAATAAGCATAAGCCTACATTCCCCAGGGGGAAGCATTCACAATCTGTCTATAACAACATTTCTCAAAAGGTCGGGATGGTTAAAGGTATTGGTACGAAGATTGTGGAAATGCTTGAGCACTATCACTGCAATTATGAACTGGTTCCACCGCTAAAGAGCGGAAAGCTAAAGGCTGAGTATTTTGATCGGCTTACTGGTTGGGTTGGCCGCAGCAATCAAGATAATCGAGATGCCGCAATGTTGATATTTAAGTACAAAAAATAGATTTGTATTTTCCCATAAAAGAAGAAGGGCTTAAAAGTGAAGAGAGCAGAGCACAGAGAGGTTGAGCGCATTGTGAATCTTTGGATTGATTACCTTGATAACAACGACTATAACGAGAGGCTGGCCAAAGAAGGCGAAGGGCTTCAAGGGAAGATACATACTTATAAGGGAGACCTACCTCGCTCTGGTTCGTACAAACCTGAAACAATTGCAGAGGTTGCGGAGCGCCTTAAACCTATCACTCGGGATCAGAAAATTGCTCACTGGTTGATAATGAATCTCAAAATAGATGATAGGCTTCTGATCACTCAATGGCAGCAAAAGAAAAAAGAAAACAAACCAAGGTCTGGTAATCTGTGGACTATGAGAGAGGTAGGCTTAACTCACGGAATGAACCTTGAAACCTTCAAAGAGCAGCGAGAAATCGCCTGCTATAAATTACTAATTGCAGCTAAAGCTAGTCCACTTAGTCGATCCCAAGAAGAAATGTCAGCTAATGCTTGAAACTTTTACAGGTAAAAGGTAGTATTTTTTCTAGTTTGGATTTTTGCGCATTGAATGAAATTCAGACACCCTGTATAAAACCTCGGCTTTTTAGTCGGGGTTTTTTTATGCCTGAAATTTGAGGTGCCCTGATGTTAAAAGCTCTTTTAATTCGACAAGAAGAAGATGCTAAGCAAACACTAGGCAACTTCATTCTATATGACGGCACAGATCAAATATTTTCAGCTAAGACGCTTGAGCTCCCTTGGATAGATAATGAACAGTTTATTAGTTGCATTCCTCCTGGGATCTACATTTGCAAGCGGCGTCACTCTGCGCGGTTCGGCCATCATTTTATAGTCTGCGATGTTAAAGGTCGTGAGTTCATTCTCATTCATTGCGGTAACTTCAATCGAGATATTAAGGGCTGCATTGCTCTAGGTCATGACCATTTAGATATTAATCAAGATGGCTATAGAGATGTAACAAGCTCTAGGCAAACCATGAAACGGCTAAATAATGCAGTTGATGAAATCCTTTTTGCCTTAACAATAATTGATAGCACCAGGGTATTTAAATGAAAACTATTCAATTTAGAGTACGTCGCAAATTCGCCAAAGTTTCATTTGTATCAATCCTGCTTACTTTGTTGGCTTGCCTTCTTATTGTTGTGTTTGGTGATAAGAACACGGCAGCCAATTTGAGAGAGGCGGGCATTATCATTGCCCCGATTATTGTTTGTCTAACTTTAAATATCGGCCTTTATATGAAATTGGTGTCTGATGCTGACAATCTTCACAAAACTTAAATTATGGGGCGCTGCTTTTTTCGCCTTCTTTATCGCTATTTGTTCAGCAAGGCATTATCAAAAGAAATCAAAACGCCTTGAGCAGAAGGAAAAAACTAATTCAGCAGTCAGAGACAATCAGTCTGAGCAACTGCAATCAATAAAAGACAATCAATCTAAACATCAGCAGGCAATCAATGATTCAGTCAAAGATGGCTCTTATATTGACTACTTTGATCCTAAGTAGTTGCGCGTCAGAAATAATAGTTTTTGCCCCTGTCGAAATACCCCATAGAACGTATTACCCGAACGTAACGAGAACCGAAATCAAGCAGTGTCCAGAATATGTACGTAAGAGCGTTTATATAAATCTTAAATCCCGTGATCAGTACATTGAAACCTTACTTGATGTGATCGAAATTCATCACGGAAATATTACAGAATGACTCCTGACGACCCTATTGGCTTTATTGTTAGAGAAGTTATCGGCTATGTCGCTGGCGTTGTTCTTGCCATAAGCGTCCTGTTTATGCGGCGTATATTTAAACGCCATGATGACCTTGAAGCCAGGTTAATCGAATTAGAGAAGAACTCAGTTGGTCACCAAGATTTTAGACGCTTAGAAACCCGCCTAGCTTCACTTGAGAAAAACGCCGTAACACATGAAGACTTTAGGCGGCTTGAAACCAAGTTCGACAAGTTAACTGACCGTATAAATCGCTTTCTGGAGAGTAAAAATAGATGAGAAGCAAAATTATTTCCTCATTCATAAACTTAATTGTATTAGCTTTGCTGCTTATAGGCTGTCAGCCAGTATTGGCTAAAGTAAATCCTGTAGCAGATTCAATCGTGCTTGATGTCGAATGCGCCGGGGGCAGAATGGGGCGTGGTAAATGCCCTCAAGGTTATGAGCTTGGGCTAACAGGTACTATTTCACTCGCGCATCTCGATAATGTATCAACATCAAATGAGCATTATATTGAGCATAAAAGAGTTGTAGATTTGGCACTAGGGGGTAGTCCAGAGTATGGGTACGACGCTAAAGATGCCGTTGATATATGGTACAAAACTAACAATCCTGCATATTTAACGTTTGCCATTGAAGGGGCAGATTCATATGTAACGTCAGAAGAGGCGTTGATTGCTGGCGGTAGCGCTGCAAATATCGCAAATGACAGTTATCTGTATGTCGGCCCTAAACTCACTAAAATAGCACTGCTATACGGTATGGCCTATGACCAGCTCACAGCTGGACAGCGTACTCGATGGGCAGCATATGCAGAGCAAGTAATATTTAATGTCTGGAACAATTCCCAAGCGGAATGGGGTGGAAATTCCCATACATGGAGCGGTTGGGCAACGAACAACCCCAATAACAACTATTACTTCTCATTTGCCATGGCTACGTCACTCTGGGCGCTAGCGTCCGGTAATCAGATATGGCTGGATAAAATGAACAACGAAATTATTCCAGCTCTAAATACGGCCTATGCATCTATCGTGGGTGGCGGGTCGATTGAGGGAACGGGCTACGGCGAGGCTCTAAAGAATCTATTTAGGTTATATCACTTTTGGAAAAGTGGAACGAGCGCATCAATAGATCAGGGTCATAATCATACCAAAGAAAGTATTGATTACATGATTCATTTAACTACTCCTGATTTTGCAGCCGTCACACCTATTGGCGATGTTGCACGTAGCTCGTATATGACGATTTTTGACTACGAAACGCAGCTAGTATTATCAGCCGCAGCGTTATACCCAACAAGCCCCGAAGCGGCACGAGCCCGATGGTATGCGGGTAATGTGACGATTCCTTCCGGTGTGGGCTGGAAAGCGAGAGAGTATCTTTATGACACAACGGGAGTATCCACCGCACCAACAGCCTTATCCTACTTTGCTCAGACAACGGGAGTTTATCTTGCACCTAGCTCGTGGACTCCTTCCGCGATGCTCGCAGCATTCAAGGCAGGTGAATTAATCGAGTCTCATGCCCATCAAGATATGGGCTCAGTATCGCTGTATAAATTAGGCTGGTTAACAGTTACGGGCAATAGAGGCTCTAATGGCATTAAACAAAGCACAGACAGGCATAACATTGTTAGATTCGAACGATCTGGCTCTATTCTGCCTCAAGCGCGAGATACGCCATCAGCAATCACACCCTCTGACAACGCAGGGACGCACACCGTCGTCATGGATATGTCTAACCTGTATTCAGACTCAGATATTACACAATGGACTAGAACAGCTGTATTCAACGGTACAACGCTAACCATTGATGATGTAACCGTTACGGACGCAGCAGTCACGCCAATTTTTCAACTTAATACAGATACGTTACCCATACAGACCGGCAATACAATTACTGCAGGCAGTTTGCAAATCCAGATTAATACGCCAGCGTCACCAACAGTCGTTATTGAATCATGGCAGACGGATATTGCTAGTGACTCTAATCAACATTATCGCATCTCGATTTCAGGTGGCGCGAATTTCTCAATTGTATTGAGTGAGGTGTAATTATGTCATTTATCGATTTATTTGATCAGTCTAGTTTAGATGCTCGGTGGACTGGGAGTTCTGCCGCACTAGATGATGCAAATGATCGAGTTGATTTATCGGCAGGAGAGTTAATAGGTGCTGATGGATTAATTGATTCTGCCTCCTGGGATAATCTTGATTTAACATTTGTGGTCGATATGTCGGCACAAAATACACTTAATGTACGGCTTCTAACGAATCAGAACGGTGGTGGCGTTAATCGAGCATTTCTGTATTACGTGACAGATGCAACAGGCTCCGATTGCCTGATGCGATTACGTATGGATATGGCGGCTGGAAGCTTCCCCGATGATTTTATTTCTGTATCCGGTCTAGCATACTCAGGCATTGAAACGTTCAGGGTTACGCGTGTAGCTGGCGTTTGGACGATGTACCATGGTGCTACTCAGGTAGGCTCTTATACGGAAAATGCGACAGATGGAACAGAGTTCGCGTGGCAGTTTGGGGATATATATGTTGACTCTACAAGCGCATATTTACACTCGATAACGCTTGAGCCATCAAGCGAGCCTAATGTAGATCCGCAACTAGATAGCCCACAAGCCGATGTAATAATTCAAGAGGGACAAACAGGTTTTATTCAAGCTGGGGCTAATATCTCAGATGGGAATAACGATCCTTTAACGTTTAGTATTAGCCCTGATATTAGTCTTGTTACTGGTTTTGGTTTCAATACTTCGACAGGCGCTATAAGTCATGACGGCTCATTAATCCAGCGGGCTGTAGGTGTTGAGTATACGATTACGGGTGATGATGGTAACGGTGGCACACCTGCCACAGATGTATTTATTATTACTGTCATTGAGCCTGTGTTTATAATCGACTCAAGCTCAACGTTGACGCCAACGGCTAGTGGTCAGTTAACAGTTAATTTTAGTAATGAACTCGGTGCGATTTCGGCTTCATGTTCAGCAGGCTCATTGGTTGTAGAGTCTCAAGGTGCGGGGCAGGCCGTTCTTACCGTGCCGAATCCGCCATCATTTGGAGATCAAACACTTAATTTTGAGACTGATATCGTTATCACGCTTAGTGATGGAACGAATACCGATACTCTAACAATACAAATTCAAGTAGCATCAGGACATCTATTTGCTCAAATTTCTGAGATTGATGCAAATGGTGATTACGCTAATGACTCTGGCATTGCAGTTGGTGACTATGCGCACTACAAGGATATAACGGGTGACATTGATATTGATCCCGCAACTGGGCTGATCGTAGCAAACCCGTCATCAAACATATCGTATAGTTATTCCATTTATGATGTAACCGATAACACGTGGTCAGATGCGTATCTGACAAACTCTAATACCGCAGAAACTGTAAAGCCTGTTATTACGTTAATTGGCGCTGACCCTCTTGTTTGGGTTCAAGGGTCGACTTGGTCTGACCCTCAAGCGACTGTTACTGACAATGTTGACGCAACGAAGCAAATCGATGCTGATAATGCGCCTGATATCAATGCTGTTGGCCCATATACCCTTAATTACAATGCGACAGATGCAGCGGGTAATACTGCTGTACAGGTTACGAGAGCTGTTAATGTAGTCGCAAGTGATATCACGCCCGCTCAATTCAGCTTTGATGATGTAGCAAATGCTGAGCTTAATACGTTGCATGAGAATATTCAGCAGGTCATAGATGTTGATGCTGGTCAGACAGTAACAGCTGCAAATGGTCTTGTTTCTAATGATAATGGCGCGATCTGGGCCAGCTCTGTGCAAATGGTCACTGGACAAACTTTTGTTAAGGCATCTATTAATACTGGCGACGTAAATAGTATTTTAGAAACCGTCACGGTCATAGTGAATGGGATAAGTGCAGATTTTAACGTTACAACCAAAGCATTGGTTACCCTCTCATTTTCAATTGGCTCAAGTGATCCCGTTGTTGATAGTGCTGGCGCAAACCTAACTTATGTATACCCCGTCTGGGAGTTATGGGACAAAATTCCAGAAGATCAAACGGCGGTAGTGGTTGATAGTGGTGTTAATTTTTCTGTTTCAAACGGCCTAGGCTCAGTTCAAACATCTAACGCTATTACAGCTACAACGTATTACTTCATTGCCCGAGATGCGGGTAATTCACCTGCCAACTATATTAGAACATCAGGCCAAGCAGCATGATCCTGAATCGTAGCTTTACCGGGCAGATAGTTAATGCTGGCTTTCAATATGTTGCCCCGGCTCTAGATCTAACGCCCGACACCATTCAAGGGCAGGCAATCCCTAACGCTCAACTAACTACCGATACAGAATTTGACCCCGTTCAAATCACGGGCATTGATGCTGAAATTACAGCGTCAATTACCGGAGGGCAGTTTCGAGTAAGTGTAGATGGGCAGAACTGGGGTGCTTATTCCTCAGTCGACCAGCCGGTTAATAATAATTATTGGATTCAGGTACAAGCAACCAGCTCAGAAACTCATAGTGATCCTGTAACAGCAACGCTTAGTGCTGGCGGTGAAAGCACTTCGTTTGTTGTTCAAACTTCTGGCGCCATCGGTGTCATTGTTATCCCTGAGACATATCTTTCAGCAAAAAGCGTTGTCACTGTTACCAAAGCTAAGCGTAGCCAAGCGTTTCATGATGGTACCGGCGTGCCGGAAGCGGACCCAAAAGACCCGAATAGTGATGTGTGGTATCAATTTGAATTACTCGGCTTTGAGGAAGATGAAGCTATTCTGACTGCTTCAGTACTGATTGATGGCGTATTGGTTGGAAATGGTCAGGAGCATAATGGCTTAGTGTTTGTCGAGCTTCAATCAGATGGAGTGAACTTAGCTAAAGTAAGACTTAAGGGTGGAAACTTAGGTCAAAAATATAGAGTATCGATACGGTATAGCACGCCATACGTACCAAGTGATGACAGAAGCCAAGACATTACTATTGTGCAGTTATAACCATGCAACTAAGCATCAAGTCAGACCTTAAGAGCCTAACAAAGAAACTTACTAACATAGAAAAGAAACAAATTCCTTTTGCTACTGCCAAAGCTTTGACCGAAACAGGAAAGCTAATTAAACAGGCGGAAATTGAGGAGATGAAAAGTGTCTTTGATCGCCCGACCAACTTCACACTTAATTCGTTATTCCTTAAACGCGCCACTAAGAAGAAGCAAGAGGTCACAGTCTGGCTTAAAGATTGGGCGCATAAAGGGACACCCGCAAGTAAGTATCTATCCCCACAGATTACAGGTGGTGGGCGGAAGCTGAAAGGCTTTGAGGTATTGCTTAATAAGCGGGGAATCCTGCCTAACGGCTATTACACAGTGCCAGGTAAGCGAGCCAAGCTTGATAGGTTTGGAAATATAAGCAAAGGCCAGCTAAATCAAATCCTTTCTTACACTAGGTCTCAGCGCGACAACGCACAGAACACTAAAACTGAGACAGGCAGAAGATCAACAAAGGCTAAGTTCATTGTATTTGAACCAAGAGATGGCATGCCAGGCGGTATCTGGTCAATGAAGTACAAAGGATTACAGCCAGTCCTTATCTTTGTTAAGCGTCCTAAGTTCAGGAAGCGGCTGAAGTATCACAAGATAGCCAAGAAGACTAGAGACAAACACTTCGATAAAGAGTTTGAAAAGGCACTGGTATTCGCTTTGCGCACAGTTAAGTAGATTGCACCAAGATGGTGCCCTTACCTGACTCATATAAGGCTCTGCTTTGTGGTGAGGCTAACGGCTGTCACAGAGCGGCCAGGGTGGGGGTAAAAGGTACTCCTGACGTTTTGGCGTTCAAGGGTAATTCGAACCTCGACCTTTTTCTATATACGGGGCAGTCCGAACCCCGTTTCCGCTTCCGCTTTTAAATTGAGTTAAATGGCAAATCAAAAAGAAGTTGCAGGACATTTAGATTTGTCCGATCGACAAATTAGAAATCTTATGAAAGACGGCGTCCTGCCTAGCGCTAAGGGAAAAGGCGGTCACAGTCTAGACTACTGCAGAAGGGCATATATTGCTTACTTGAGGGCGATGTCAAAGCGCCCCTCAGAAGCGGAAACCGACCCCGAATTTGTTGATCTCGATCAAGAGCGCGCAGGCCTTGTTAAGGCGCAAAGAATTGCACAAGAACTGAAAAACGAAATCATGGAAGGCCGATATATTCCTACCGACTTTGGCCGCGATGTTTTGGCGAAAGTTCTTAACCAGGTAACCGGAATACTTAACGCCTTACCTCTTACTATCAAACGTAAACACCCTCAACTCGAACAACGAATTATTGATTCTGTTAGTGCCGAAATAGTTAAACATTCAAACGAGGCCGCCAAGCTTGACGAATTCATTGATCAGGCAATAGACGATGTTATCAACGAATCAGAGGGGAAAGTTTAAAGCCGCAATTCAAGAGGGCTTAAACGCTTTATATCGACCGCCGCCTATGACCGCGGTAGAGCATGCAGATAAACATTTTTACATGTCTGCTGAGTCATCATACATCGAGGGCAAATGGGAAACGGTCCCATACCAGGTGGCCATTCTTAACTCGATGGGCAACGACGAGATTGACGAGGTTAATTGGGTCAAGTCTGCAAGGGTTGGTTATACGAAGTTACTTGCCGCGGCTATTTGTTATTTCATTGAGCACAAAAAAAGAAATGTCATGGCCTGGCAGCCTGACGATGGGTCGCGAGATGATTTCTCGAAACAGCACATAGACCCGATGATTCGAGATGTTGGGGCAATGAGAAACATCTTTCCCTGGCTAGGGATTAAGCATAAGAACAATACGCTTGACTGTAAGGTTTTTGCCAACCAAAGACAGCTTCATTTAAAAGGCGGGAAAGCTGCTAAGAACTATCGTGAAAAATCGGTTGATGTGACCATTTACGATGAGCTTTCAAAGTTCGATAAAGACGTTGAAAAAGAAGGATCGCCGACATTCATAGGTGATAAGCGCCTAGAGGGCTCGGCGTTTCGAAAATCTATCCGCGGATCCACGCCAACGATTGAAGGCGAATGCCAGATACAAGAAGCGGCCGGTGAAGCATCTCATAACTTCAAACGGTTTATTCCATGCCCGCATTGCGGCGAATTTCAAGTTCTCGTATTTGGATCCAAGGACTTGGGGTACGGTTTGAAGTGGAATGAGTCTCTACCTGAAGAGGATCAGCCTGATTCGGTCTACTACGGGTGTAAGAATAAGGATTGCGCCGCGACTTTCGAATATGCGGATTACCTGGAAGCAGATGTCAAAGGGTACTGGGAAAGTGAGGAGGGGCTAGTAACTTACGATGCCATGACTTTCTATAACTTGGAAGGAGAGAAGGCAAGCACGCCGATATCGGTGGCCTGGTATAACTGGGCAATACATTCTCATTTTTCACCCTGGACCCGAATTATTAAGGATTGGCTAAAAGCCAAACGAACAAGAGAAAAACTTAAGTCTTTCGTTAATACAACACTCGGCGAAACTTGGGTTGAAGAAGAAGGCGAGCAGTTAGAGCACGATGTTTTATATAAACGGCGTGAACATTACCGGGCAGAAATTCCCGTTGATCATTGTGTCTTGACCGCTGCAGTTGATACACAAGACGACCGATTTGAAATTGAAGTAGTTGCTTGGATCAATGGTGAAGAATCATATCGGGTGAGCTATGAACGTTTATACGGCGACCTTTCTAGGTCCGAAATATGGAACCTATTAGCTAAAAGATTAAAGCGACAATTCAAAACACCAAGTGGTTATCTTGTCGACATTAAGCTTTGTCTAATTGATTCAGGTGGTCACTACACTGACGAAGTTTACAAGTTTAGTAAAAAGCATGGGTTGCGCCGATTTGTTCCAATCAAAGGCCACTCTACAGCTGGAAAACCGATCAAAACCTTCCCGCGGGAAAAAAACAAAAACGGTGTTTACCTGACAATGATCGGTACTGACACTGCGAAAGAAATCATCCAAAGCCGATTGCAGATATTCGAACCAGGCGAAGGCTATTGTCACTACCCGGTTTCTGATGATTTTGATGAAACCTATTTCCAGCACCTTACAAACGAAAAGCGAGTTCGAAAACTTGTTAAGGGTAAATGGGTAATTATTTGGGATGCAGGCGGCAGACGAAACGAGCCCTTCGATACTTCCGTTTATAACCTAGCAGCAATACGAATTTGCCAAGAACACTTCGGCATCAACCTTTCTGAATTAGAACACGAACCACTTTATACGGCCACGGCGGACAATGAAGAACCCGCCCGGCGCTCATCCTCTTATTGGAAATAAATTAATGTCTGTAGCCAGTGATCGACTCAAGGCGCTTGAAGGTGCGTATTACCAAGGCGTGACAAACGTTAAGTATACGGATCGTGAAGTGACTTATAGAAGTCTGCGTGAAATGAAATCGCTTATCAACGAATTGAAAAGAGAGATTAGCGGCTCAAGTGGTGCGAATGTGGCCATGCCAAGTTATGACAGAGGGTGCCAATGAGTAAGCGAAACACAATCGATAAGGTAATTTCTTACTTTTCTCCACAAAAAGGGTTGGCGAGAGATCAGGCTCGCTTTAAGTCAGACGCACTTAATGCAAAAAGTGGGTATGACGCTGCCGGGAAGGGCCGACGAAATACATGGTTCCGAGGTTCTGACTCAAGTGCGAACACTGAAACAAGAGCTTCGCTTATTACTTTACGTGGACGCTCTCGTGAGCTGGTTAGAAATAACCCTTACGCACATCGAGCAATTGAAGCAAGAGTTTCAAACGTAGTCGGCGGAGGGATTATTCCAGCAGCAAGATGTGATAACAAAAAACGTCAGGAAAACGCACAACGCTTGATGCAAGCATTTATCCACCAATGTGACGCTGATGGCGTGAATAATCTTTTTGGGCTGCAAGCACTGGCTATTCGAGCTCAATCTGAAGGTGGTGAAGCCCTATTTCTTAGACAATTTGTAAACGACCCAAAGCTTGCGGTTCCTCTTAAGATCCGAGTTCTTGAAGGTGATTTTATAGATCATACGAAAGAGGGGCTTCTTGGAGAAGGTCAAAAGATTGTTCAAGGCGTTCAGTTCGGGTCGGACAATAGCAAGCAAGGTTTATGGCTGCATGACACGCACCCCGGTGAAAGGGGGATGTCATCATTTGCGTCTAAATTCGTTTCTATTGACCAGGTCGCGCATATCTATGAGGTAACTCGCCCCGGACAAGTTCGAGGTATTCCCGCCGGTGTTTCCGCTTTCATGAGAATGAAAGGTCTAGATGACTTTCAAGATGCCAGGATCGAGCAGCAAAAAATTGCTGCTTGCTTGGTTGGCGTCATAAAGGATATGGAAAACGATGGCACGAAGGGTGACGTTTTGCCTGATCGTTTAGAGCCGGGCATGTTTCCACAGCTAGGGTATGGCAAAGACATAACCTTTAATACTCCACCGTCTGTTTCTGGCCATGAAGAATTTGTTTCAACAGAGCAGCATTGCTTCGCTGCCGCTTACGGCATCACATACGAAGCACTGACAGGAAACCTTAAAGGTACAAACTTTACTAGCGGGAAAATGGGATTTGTAGAGTTTGGCCGAAATATTGAGCGGTGGCGATGGAATATGCTGATTCCACAAGGCTTAAAAGTCGTTGAACGTTGGGTTATTGAGGCGGCGGAAATGGCTGGCCATGACATGAGAGGAGTTAGCTATGAATGGACACCTCCGCGTCGAGAAATGATAGATCAAAAAAGTGAAATCCCCGCTCAGATTAAAGCAATTCGTGGCGGCCTTAAATCATGGTCTGAAACCGTTAGAGAAAACGGATATGACCCTGAAGCCTTACGTGCAGAAATTGAGCGAGATAACGCGGCGTTCGATAAGCAAGGCATCGTTTTAGATAGTGATGCTAGAAAAACAACTAACGGCGGCCAATTTCAGATGGAGAACAGCGACGATGAAAAAGAACATGAGAATGATGAAAACAGCGAAGAATAGTATTAGCGGCGGTAGCAGCAAAACAGCCAAGAACAGTATAAGTGGAAGCGGAGAGCTTTTGCTGTATGGCGAAATTGGTGATTGGTGGGATGAGCTAGACGCTGAAAGTGTTGTCCGTCAGTTGGAATTCTTGAATAAAGATGAAATTACGGTCCGCATCCATTCTGGTGGAGGCTTGATTCTAGAAGGTCTGGCCATTTACAACCGGCTAGCCCAATCAACAGCAAGTATTGTCGTATACATAGATGGGTTAGCGGCTTCGATGGCCTCAGTTATTGCTATGGCAGGTGATGTCATTCGCATGCCTTCTAATTCATGGCTGATGATCCATAAACCTTGGAACAACGTTAGTGGTAACGCTGATGATATGAGGCGTATGGCTGACAATTTAGACGGACTTGAAGATAGCACTTTAGGCATCTACATGACTCGGTTTAATCGATCAGAAGATGAACTGAAAGAGATGCTCAGAAATGATACATGGATAAATGCCCAAGATGCCTTAGAAATGGGCTTCATTGACGAAATTACGGATGCGATAGAGGCCGCTGCTTCTATTGATTTAGATAACTTTTCAAACGTTCCTGATGCTATGCGCAAAAGTTTGGCATCAACTCAAAAAGCGGCACAGCCCGCGCAAACGTCCTTAAAGGAAAATATAATCATGACTGAAGAAGAGAAAAAAGCGGCTGCAGCTAAAGCAAAAGCCGTAAAAGATCAGGCAGTAATTGACGCTAAAGCGGTTGCAGATGAAGCTGTTGCTAAAGAACGAACTCGCGCCGCGACCATTCGAGATATTGGGGCAAAAGCCAAGCTAGACGACGAGACAATCAATAACATGGTTGACCGTGGCATTAGTGCAGATTCAGCACGAAGCGAAGCGTTAGACGCTGTTGCAAAACGTGACGCAGAGTTTAACCCAAGCTCTCATATTCGTGTAGAGCATGATATGACAGCAGTTAAGGCTAGCATTACCAATGCCATCCTAAATCGCTCTAATCCATCTCAAATTCAGTTGAGCGCTGGTGGTTCTGACTTCCGTGGCATGACGCTAATGGAGCTGGCCCGTTCAATGATCGAAAGCACCGGTATTTCTGCTCGCGGCTTATCTCCTAATGAGCTTGCCGCTAAAGCGATGCACTCTACTAGTGATTTCCCAGCGATCTTAGCTGATGTTACTAACCAGACTTTGCGTGCTGGCTATGACGCGGCACCAAAAACGTTTATGCCTTTTTGCCGTCAAACGACAGCAACAAACTTCAAGGCTATCTATAGAGCTCAATTAGGCGAAGCGCCAGATCTGGAAACGGTCAATGAAAAAGGTGAATTTAAATACGGCACTTTAGGAGAAGCCCGAGAGAATTACAGCTTGGGGACCAAAGGTAAGATTATTACCTTAACTCGTCAGACCTTAATTAATGATGATATGGATGCATTTACACGCGCTCCTCAAGCGTTTGGTGCGTCTGCTGCTGAAGTAGAAAATAGCACAGTTTGGGGGATCTTAACTGCTAACGGTGTAATGGCTGACAGCAAAGCTCTTTTCCACTCTGCACATAAGAACCTCGGAACGGCTGGTGCATTAAGTGAAGCCACTTTAAGCGAAGCAAGAAAGAAATTCCGCCGCCAAACTGGCATTAATACTACTAGACCTCTAAATCTAGAAGCCAAGTTCTTAATCGTTCCAGCTGCTTTAGAAACCGTTGCACAGAAACTCTTAACGGCTATTACGGCAAATACGACTGGCGACGTGAATATTTTTGCAAACAGCTTAACGCTTATTGTTGAGCCTCGTTTAGATGACGCTAGTGAAACTACTTGGTATTTGGCTGCAGAGCCTACCCGTATAGATACTATCGAATATGCGTACCTTGCTGGTGAAGAGGGTATCTATATCGAAACAGAGCAAGGCTTTGATGTGGATGGTATCAAGATCAAAGCACGTTTAGATTTCGGTGCGGGCGCTATTGATTATCGCGGGCTATTTAAAAACGCTGGGGCTTAACTAAGACCTAGTTAAACAGCAATCAAGAAAAGGAGGCTATTCAGTCTCCTTTTTTATTAGCTATTAAAAATATTTGGAGCAATACCGATGAAAAATTTCATTCAAACCGGCCACACCTTAACCCTTCCAGCCCCTTACGACCTGCTAAGTGGTCAAGGAGCTTTAGTGGGTTCAATCTTTGGGGTTGCTGGTGCTGATTACTTAACTGCCGCTTCTGGTGAGTTTGATCTTTGTGGCGTGTACGACCTTAATAAAAAACTTACTGACACACCCACTCAAGGTGCCAAAGCTTACTGGGATGACACCGCTCGCGAAGTGACTGTTACCGATACAAGTAACACTTTGATCGGCACATTTACTAAGGCTGCAGGCAATGGTGATGCAACAGTAAATGTAAGGCTTACTGGCTCGTTCTAGTGGCGAACTTTGACAAGCTAGTGAGTCAGATGGACGTGACTCTCTTTAATACTTTTTCGGAACAAGTATTGATCGATGAGTCGCTCTATTGGGCCATTTATGAAGAGTCATATCTGAATGGTTATGACGCTGAACATTCTCAGGCAACTCTCGTTGTTTCAGGAGTTGATGGAGAGCAGATTCAATCAGATATGTTTGCGAAAGCACGAGGAAAGACGTTTTTAATATCAAGCGTCCAGCCTGAAGAGTCAGGGTTGACTCGGTTAATTTTGGAGCAGCAGTAATGCACGTTAGACAACAAATCAGGGAAGCAATTAAAACCGTTTTAACGGGTATTAATATTGATTCATCACAAGGGGCGGTGACGGTTTACGCAAATCGTCGTAGAGCTGTACCGGCGGGCAGCTTGCCCGCAATACGAGTGCAAACCCCTTCGGAGAATAGTCAATTTGAAACTATGAGCTCTCTCCAGCGTGAGCCAACGGTATTAATTGAGATCATCACGGAAGATAAAGAAAGCAACTCTGTGACGCCCGACGATTACGCCGAAGAAGTAGAAAAGCTAATGGCTGATCCTGCTGAGCTTAAGCCATTAGTCAGTAGTCACGTTTTAACAAGTACAACCCTTCAAATAGATAGCGAGCACAACATTGAACAAATGACGCTCGCCTATTCCATTGAGTATTTTACAACCCCAGATGCGCCCGAAGTAGCGCTATAGGAGAGGCATGATATGTCAAAGATTAGAGGTCGAGATGGGACGGTAAAGATCGCAGCCGCCACCATTGCTGAAATCCGCGATTGGTCACTTGAGCGAAACGCCGCTACAAGTGACGGAACAACCATAAACGATGAATGGGCTCAAAAGGATGTAGGCATAAAAAGTTGGGGTGGGTCTTTGAATTGTTTTCAGGATGAAGACGACTCAACCGGCCAAGCGGCATTAGAAGTTGGGGAAACGGTAACCTTAAATTTCTATCCTGGTGGTGATAACGCAGGACTGATCGAACGACAGGGAAGCGCAATCGTAACGTCGATTTCTGAAAAAGGCTCAAACGAAGGCTTTGTGGAGCGGTCGTTTACTTTTGAAGGAACTGGACCACTTGCCAAAATTACCATCTCGTAAAGAATAACAGCGTTCTAGGGTAACGTACCCGAAAGCCATTGCCTGATGGTTGTACGGTGTCATTTCAGGCACTTCTTAATTTTAAAATACTCCCAGGCTAAGGATTAATATTATGAGCATTATTGAAAATGCAGTTGCAGACTTTCGTCAAAAAATCACCAACACCCCTTTAAGTATCGAAGTTCCAGAATGGAAAGCAACGATTTATTACAAGAGATCTTGGTCACTTAAAGCGCAAGAGCCTGTTAATCGGTTGACTGATCAAGGCAAAAGAAGCGAGGCCATAGTGCAGGCTTTAATTATTCGCGCCCTTGATGAAGACGGAAATAAAATGTTTAGAAACTCAGATATGACTGAGCTTATGAGCAAAGTGGACCCTGATGTGATTTCTAGAATTATGATTGAAATGAATAAGGATGAAGTTGATCTAGAGGAAGCGGAAAAAAACTAAAAAGCGATGGCGAGCTATATCAGCTTATACAGCTTGCCGAGGCTCTGCACAAATCACTAGACGAAGTATTGCAGTGGCCTAAATCGCACATCATCACCTGGTTCGCCTATTTTAAAATAAAGAGAGAACATGCCAGCTAACTCAAAGATCGTCATCACTGCTGTTGATAAGACAAAAGGGGGGATGACAGGCGTTCAAAAGAACGTCGATGCCGCCCGGAAGTCTGTCGATAGAACAGCAAAATCATTTATCGCAATGAGTAGTGTGGCTTTAGCCGGTTTGGGCGTGCTTTATACAAAGAGCGCTCAAGCTGGTGATCAGTTAGCGAAAACGGCGGATAAGTTAGGCGTTACAACAGAGGCGCTGTCAGCTCTCCAGTATGCAGGCGAGCTAACAGGGGTGTCGATACAAACAACTAATATGGCGCTTCAGCGAATGACGCGCCGATTAGCTGAAGCAGCCCAAGGAACAGGAGAGGCAAAAGGAGCAATAAAAGAGCTTGGTTTAGATGCGAAAACACTAGCGGCACAAAGCCCAGATCAAGCGTTTAGGACAATTTCGGAAGCGATGAAGGGAGTCGATACCCAGTCAGACAAAGTTCGTCTAGCAATGAAGCTGTTTGATAGTGAAGGTGTAGCGCTAGTTAATACAATGACGCTTGGTGCAGATGGTCTCGATAAGATGCGTGCCGAAGCAGACGCGCTTGGCATAACCTTGTCTCGTGTGGATGCTGCCAAGATGGAAGCAGCAAACGATGCCATGTTTAAGGCTGGTCAAGTCGGCACAGCTTTTGGCAATAGAATTACAACAGAGCTTGCACCAATAGTTAGCGGATTAGCTGAGGAATTTCTCGGAGTAGCCAAAGAAGCTGGCGGCTTTGGTGAGATGGCTACGGAGGCCTTGGATTACGTTGTTAAAGGTGTTGGTTTAGCCGCTAATGTAGTTCGCGGTCTACAAGTGGCATGGGATGGCGTCAAATTCGTTGTAGCTGGTGTAACAAGTACCATTGTTTCCGGTATGGCAGCTGCAGACAGAGCAGTTACGTGGCTCTTAAACAAACTCCCTGGCGTTAAAGCTTCTACAAGCATAATGCTTGAAAACTTGGACTCAGCCTTCAAGTCTACTTATGACGGTATTCATAAAGATTTAAAAAGCTCATTAATGAAACCTCTACCATATGATGGTGTAGTTAAATGGGCTAGAGAAGCACAAAGAAAGGCTAATACCGCAGCTGAGAAAGTAGCGGCTGAAAGTGGTAATAGAATTTCAAGTTTTAACCCTGCCACATCTACACTAGGTAGTACTCAAGCCGACAAAGATAAGAATAAGACAAAGCTTGAATCTCTCAGGCAGTCTCTTCTATCTGAAGAGAATGCGGAAATTGAGAGCTTCCTAAGACGGCAAGACATTCTAAATACCGCACAACAAGATAAGTTAATTTCTGAAGAGCGTTATAACGAACTATCTGACCAGCTTGCAACAAAGCACGCGGAAAAACTTACAAGCATTGAGCAGGAAGCGCAAGAGAAACGGCTAGATGCCCAGCGAATGTCTTTGTCTGGGGCTGCGTCTATGTTTGGCAGCATGGCGGAGATTACAGCCGCTTTCGGTGATGAGCAGAGCGCAACTTACAAAGCTCTTTTTGCTATTAGCAAGGCTTTTGCTATTGCTGAATCCATCGTTAAAATTCAACAGGGTATAGCGGCCGCTGCAGCCCTGCCATTTCCCTCAAACATCCCAGCCATGGCGAGTGTTGCAGCTGCTACGGCTAATATCGTTACAACAATTAAAGGAACTGAGCTTCAAGGGATGGCTCACGATGGCATGGCAAGTATTCCTCAAGACGGCACTTGGCTGCTTCAAAAAGGAGAGCGGGTTTTAAATACGCGCCAAAATAAACAATTTGATGAGCTCGTGAAAAACGGGGGCGGAACTGGTGAGGTAAACATAACAAATGTCTTCCAGATTTCACCCGGTAACGGCTCGCTTGAGTCTGAATTGAAGCGTCTAGCACCAGAAATTGAAAGGCTGTCTGAAAGGGCGGTATTAAAGGCAATTTCTCGCGGTGGAAGACTAGCGAAAGCAGTGGGGGCTAGATAATGGCTATTTTTAACTTTCCGTCAATATTCCCACAAACGGAATCATTGAGATATTTATCAAACACTCAGGTTTTTGAATCACCGCTTGATAAGACTGTACAAACCGCTTCTCTTAGTGGTGATCAGTGGTCCCTTTCTCAATCCTTTGTTAACTTGAGCAGAAACAACGGAAGTGACCTAAAAGCTTTTCTTGTATCTCTCAAAGGTCCAAGCGGTAAAGCTTACATAACACCTTATGAAGCGAGAGAGCCGAGAGGAACCGTAAGCGGCTCGCCGGTAGTCAATGGCGCTAGTCAGACCGGTAACAGCTTAGTTACTTCTGGTTGGTCGGTAAGTCAGACAGTTTTGAAAGCGGGTGATTATTTTGAGGTGAATGGCGAATTCAAGATGGTTGTTTCTGATGTTTTATCAAGCGGAACCGGCGCAGCAACTATTCAATTCGAGCCAGCCTTAAGAGCGTCACCACTGAACTCTGAACCTCTTATCACTGACAACCCCAAATGTATTATGAGGCTGGCGAATAACGACCAGGCGCAATGGCAGCTATCTCAAACAAAAAAATACTCTGTGAACCTTGAATGGATAGAGGCCTTTTAATGCCTAGAAATTTGCATGCTGATGTAGTTGCAGAATTGGATAAAGATGACCTTAAATTCATTGCGTTAATTGAGCTGGTTTTTGATGCTGTGACTGTTCGTATGTGTAACCGCTTAGATTCCTTTGCTTACAACTCAGATATTTATACAGGCTTTGGCTCAATTGGCTCAATTGGCAATATTGAGGAAAGTATGGATCTCGACCCCACTAACTGCGAAATCACTTTATCAGGCATAGACTCGGCCACGCTCGCCACTATCGTCAACAACGAGCAACTAAACAGAAAAATATATATCAGGTATGCCCTTATAGATGGAAATAATGAATTGATAGGTGAGCCAATATTGCACTTCGAGGGCTCAATGGAACCCCCGCAAGTTCTTTACGGTAAAACTTCGAGCATCGAGATAAAAGCAACTGATCAGCTTGCAGATTGGGATAGGGAGCAGTCTGAGCGCTTAACGTATGAAGATCAGATCGAGCGCTACCCGAATGACACAGGCTTGCAGTATATGGCGGGGCTGGCGAGCAAAACTATAATTTGGCCAAGTCAGGGGTTTAGAGAGTAATGGGTGTTTTCAATGACTGGGTTTCTGACGGCTTAGGGTCTACGTTTTCAGCCTGGACTGGTAGCGGAAATAAAAACGGCTTAAGCAGTGGTAAAAAACGGACAGTCCAAGAAGCATTTACAGCAAGGCGAGCGGTGTATGGGATACATTTAGTTAAACCAACTATGATTTATGCTCATGCGACAGGTAATCATAACGCAAGGCTTGCGATTCATTACGTGATTGCAAGTCAGCATAGCCAAGAGATCACAAAGATTTATTTTAATGATGAATTGGTCATGGAGTCGAATGGTGAGTTCTTTCTTAATGCATGGCATGGCTTTGATGATGTAGATCCAAGTCTTGCGCCTTATAGAGTGGCAATAATTCGGTTGGGTCAAGAGGGTATTGGATTTAATAACAATTATGAAGGTCCATGGGCGTCTTGGGACAAGCTGGAAGGTCATACGGCTTTTCGTCTTGAACTCAAATATAGTAGCAGTCTATATGCGAACGGAATACCCTCTGTTACGTGTGAAATCAAAGGCCGAAGGCTTTACGATCCGCGCACAACGCTTACGGAATATTCTGACAACTATGCACTTTGCATACTTGACTGGCTGCTAACTGGCATAGAGGTTCCTCAAGCAAGTATTAATATTCAATCGTTTATTGACGCTGCTAATGTATGCGATGAACTGGTGCCAATCGCGGGTGGAGGAACAGAAAAGCGCTTTACTGTTAGTGGGGTGTTAGAGCTGGATAAAACCCCATTAGAAAACTTAGAAACCTTACTCGAAAGCGGCGGCGGGTGGATTTCTTATGTACAAGGGCAGTGGCAAATTACGTTGCCGATTTACACTCTACCTATCCTTGATTTGACCGAATCAGATTTATTGGGAGATATTCGGTTTCAGCCAAAATCTGGTAAAAAAGATCGAGTAAATATAGCTAAAGGTTCATACATTTCCCCCGAGCATGATTGGGAGCGGGTAGATGCGCCGGTTCTTAAGGTGCAAGAATACATTGATAATGACGGTGAAAAACTCGAAAACGCATTTGATTACGATATGGTGTCATCGGGTTATCAAGTTCAGCGTCTAAACAAAATAAAACTTGAACAAAGCCGCTACGGGCTGAGCATAACTGCACCTATCAAATTTAGGGCTTTAAGGGTAACTGTTGGTGACCGCGTTACTTTAAGTATCAAGAATTTTAATTGGGTCAGCAGGGTGTTTCTTGTAATTAGAACTGAAGTCGATTATCAAAACGGCATTAGGTTGACATTGAGAGAGGACGCCCCAGAAATTTATGAATGGGTAGAGGGGGACGCATTAGAAATAGTTTCGCCTGTTGCTCTAAGCCTCCCTGATCATTCAAATATATCAGCCCCAGATAGCGTGAGTGTAACCCAAGAGCTTTATCAAACTAATAATATAAAAGAGGTTAAAGCCAGGGCTTTCATTGATTGGGTTGAGCCTGAAGAATCAAGCTATAAGTATGATGCCCAGATTAAAGAAACCGGTATGACCGAATGGACGCCGCTCGTTTGGCGCTCTCATGGCAAAAGGGTGGTCTTGGATGACGTTAAGCCCGCAAATTATGATATACGGGTGAGGTCAATCAATGATGTTGGTTTTGAGTCTGATTGGCTGCAGATCAATGAAGATATACTTGGAAAGATGACACCGCCACCAGATGTTGACTCTCTCTTTATAGATGGTGGCGTGCTTACTTGGACATACCTGAACCCGCCGCTTGACTTGGATGGTTTTGAAGTTCGCTCCCATGATGGAACAAGGCAAACATGGGCTGACGCCCAGCAACTTCACACCGGTATCGTATCAAGTTCAAGGTTCACTCTACCGACTTCAATTGGTGGTACAAAAACGTTTCTAGTAAAGGCGATTGATACAAGTAGGAATTACAGTAATTTGCCCGCCATTGCTACGGTTGGTCTAGGCGATCCCAGCATTTCAAATGTTGTAATTACTCATGATTACCAAGAGGGGTTATGGCAAGGAGCAATTACAGCCGGCTTGATAAATGGATCAAATGAGATTGAGGCCAACCAGGTTGGAGCATTTTACAACCCTGATGGCAATTCAATTTTTTACAACCAAACTGGTTCAAGCTCTTTTTATGATTCAGAGTTTATGAAGCTAGTCTATGAATTTACATATACTGTCAGCGCTCAAGATAAAGGCTCACAATTAACTTTTGATATCGCAGTTGTAGGGGATAGCTATCAAATTGAGTTTATACCGCCGTCAATTGGCGGAATAACTTACAGTACCTTCCCGGGCTATGTCACTGCAGTAGAAGAGGGTCAGTATAGATTTAGACTGTCTATTCCATCTCAGTTTGGCGCAGTAGTGCCGAAGATTTCTAGTGTTAACCTTAATCTCGATGTTCCTGATATTACTGAGGCAATAGAAAATTTCTCCATTTCAAGTTCAGGCACTCGCCTTCCTCTCACTAAAACGTATCGGGGTATTCGATATGTCACTCTGACCATGCAAACTGATGGGAGTGGCGTGGCATCTTTAAAAGTCGATGATAAAGACGAGAGTCAAGGCCCGCTGGTGTTTGCATATAACACTAGTGGAACCCCTGTTAATACAATAATTGACGCATTTATAAGAGGGTATTAAACATGGCACTACCGGCCGCAAATGTTCTGGGCAATCCAGCCACCATAACAGGAGACTACCAGGCAGCAATTGAAGCGCAAAGGCAGTATTTGGAAGATCTAAGTTTTACAAATATATCCGGGCAAGCTACCGCTAACCAAGTTCCAAGCCTAGAGGATATGAATGGGACTCTTACTGATGAGCAGCTTGGAAAGTCAGCTGTTCTTTCCGGGCATGTTAGGGCTGGGAACACTCAGATAATTGATGGTTTAGCAAGCTCATTAACTGGTTTGGAGGTGACATCTCAATCGGAAGGCTGGTTTGAGGTTGGGCCTACCGGCTCGAATGCAGATGTTATATGGCCTATTCTTGATGCTTTGCCGAATCGTGCAAGAGTTCTAAAGATTGTTGCATATCTTAAGCATGATACGCCAAGTGGTTACAATCATGTGTTTAGTTTATATGTTAAAAAAGGTGAGACAGGGGCAGGAACGCTGATTACTTGGGAGGGAAATGTAGCGTGGCGGGTTGAGGCTGATAATCAAGGCTCATCGTCTGAGAATTTAGAGAATTGGACTAATATAGAAGTGCCATTGAGCAGCAATAAGAGGTTTTATATCTATTGGAGTAACTCGGGCTCTTACGATTCTGCGCATGATTGCAAGATTTATTATCGTGGTTTTATAGAGGATTGATTATTTATTTTAAAAATCTTTGGCAAGCATGGCTTGCTATTCTGACCTCAAGATCATTTTTAGATGCTCTATTGGGTGTGGATCGTTTTGGTAATGCCTTTTGCGCCGGTCATTACAAATTAACGGTATCTGGTCGAGTGGGGTATTTCGCTTACGCAAAAGAAAATCTTTACTGGAATATTCTTCAGTGGATTATTAATAACACTTTTCATCCCCTAGATGGGCCAAATCATTGTTGGAACGCATTTAAGTGGGAGAGCAGCACCGATTATAGGCGCGGCAATGACATAGCCCTTGCGCTACTATCCGTTATTGTGCTGATTGTCTGTTCAATTTTGGCGCCTATTATATGGTTCATAGCTTGCTTTAAGGCGAGGTAAGAAGGTTGCAAGTTGTAACCTGGCCAACTATCTAATGCGCTAAGGTTTTAATTGATTTAAATCTAGATTTCCCGCCAGCACTTAATGGAATGGAAGAGCCGCCATTATATCAGTTTGGTGATTCTACGAGACGACCTCACCCCACCTTAGAAAGAAACTATTTCAGTTGCTCTTAGATATAACCCAATAAATTTTTCTTAGGGAGAGGGAAAATGATTCCCGTCTATGCAAACCATAAATACTGAAATAAAGTTGAATTAATTGCCCGGCATTAAAAACAGCATCCTGAGCAAACGATACCATGCAGATGTAAAAAGTCGCCGCTCCGTTACCTATACACCTATATAAAGCTCTGCAGAAAAGTTTTGATGTCGCGTACACAGTCAAAAAAAGACGTGCTACCCGACATTTATAAAAAAATGATCAAGTAGAGTAATAAATAAGCCTCGCAACGGTCGCCACCGTTCGAGGCTATGAATACCCCTAAATCAACTAGAGGCAATATATGAAGTATAACAAATCAAATTTAGAGGTCAAAGGCAGCATGAACGAGAAAGCCGCAAATCACGTAGGTTACATACTCGCAGTTTCTGTATTAATTGGAGTATCACTATTGGGTACTGCTGCAATTATTGCCGCTTCATAAGTTAAGCTGAAAGCGCTTTAAGGGCGGCATCCTGCAAAAAGCCCGACCTTGTTTTATACTTTTCTTCGCTTCCTACTTCGGCATCGATTTTTTTAATTAGCCTTTCAGGAAGAGTGACATTAATTTTTTTGGAAGTACCGAGATACTTCGAAAGATCAATGTCAATTACAGCCCAGCTCCAGCCTTCATACTCTCCAAGCTTAGAAAGCTGATCCAATGTTGACGCTTTAGGGATATCAACACCATCATCCGCTAAGGCTTCAAGGTGAAAATCAATAGCCTCTTGTGCGTTTTTGACTGCTTCGTCTAGCGTATCACCTGCTGAAAAGCAGCCCTCTATATCAGGCACTACAACGCCATAAGCAGTTGTATCATTTCCTACTTCTATTGCGATTGGGAAAAACATTTATTTATCCTTTGCCCAGATATAGGGCTATGCTCAATAAGCTTAGGGGCTTAAAGCCCCGCATCCTGCTTAATTTTCTTTACTAACCCTAGCCCTAAATCTTTTTTAGGGTGGGGAACTGTGATTACTTTACTGTGATCTTTGTGCTTGAACTGGTGATGACTACCTTTAACTCTTGTGAGTTCCCAGCCATTCTTTTTTAGTAGTTTTATAAGTTCCGAGCTTTTCATTTTGCCTCCCTTGGCTGTGTTATTATAATAACCCCAGTAACCCCTTAAGTCAATATAAAATAACCCTGATAACTCTATACTTGCTGTTTTTATTTGGGGGCCCCTAGGAGTTCATAATAAGCACGGGGGATACGCCAGCGCGCGTTTCGACAGTTTTTGGCTAAAAAGCCCAAGCCACCACCTTGGGGTACTATACTTCTTGCGAGCCCTTTAGCTCTGCGGGATTCACGAAATCAACGAGGTGGTTTGGGTGGTTTGAGATTAGTTCATTTTCATATTATGAGCTAATCCAATAGC
>Ga0209290_1000359_pt1 | contig 36413 bp, 32 predicted proteins | sample EN1Hudsemesocosm_2_FD_184632 | JGI IMG/M metagenome (GOLD analysis project Ga0209290, IMG submission 184632) | Methane-oxidizing microbial communities from mesocosms in the Hudson Canyon - EN10B Hudson Canyon (SPAdes) (version 2) | ecosystem: Environmental > Aquatic > Marine > Cold seeps... | reverse complement strand
ACCGTAAAGAAGCTCAACAAGTTACCGGCCGTCGAATGAGCTGGAATAAAGCATCGATGGAATGGATCGAAAAAAATGGCAAAAATTTCCCCAGTTATTAAGCTGTATCGACTCTCCTCTTATTCTTCGAAGCCCACCTAATGTTTATCATTGCCCTTTATTTTTTTTCGATTGAAGACAATAGACAATGTAAGCTAGAATAAGAATGTCTATTTATTGAACAATTCATTTGAACCTGAGAACAGTTACGCTCAAAACGCCGATAAGGGCATTGGTCTTCGTTGTAAGTATTGACCTTGCAGTAGGTACTTATCATGTTGCAGAAAACCGTGAAGCATATAGCCAAAAAAGCGAGCCTGATAGCCTTAATACTTGTGTTTGCGTCCTTGTATTGGCATCAAGAGCTGATTATTTACGCTTTTGATTTGCCCCAATTGGGCAGTGCATCGCCGATCGTGGTCGGACTCCCCCCAAACACCCCTGACAACTCGCCTCGCCCTTCATATAGCGGCTCCCACCCCTCCACACAGCAACGACCTAAAGATAACTACCCTTATCCAATAAAATTAGGAAAAGTAGGTCCGGTAAGGTCCCTCATCAGCAGCCCACAACAATACCCGTGGATTTGCATGATCGAACGTTCAGGATTAGGACAACCCATCGTAGATAACCAGGAAGGTATCGGTGTTGCCGTCCATGAAGAAGATGAGCATGGCATCAGAACAGAAAAAGTACTTGGTTTTAGCAAAGATTGCTCTATGCCAACGCGCGCTTGGTATTTTTATAATAAGCTTGGAACGAAAAGCTTTTACCCGCTTGATGAGGCCAATAATGATGTTGCCAAAATTCAAGTTAATAACAAAGAAGTAGATTTCATCGTTAGAGTTGAAGTGGGTGTCATTAACCGCTTCCTCTACTCCATAACGGCTTTGAAAGGCCCTGACGGCTCACTTGAAAGCCCTGACAACAGTCATTGGAATAAAAAACTAATCTATCAATTTCGGGGGGGAGTAGGCATTGGTTTTCGGCAAGGCAAGCTAAAACCAAAATATATGTTACGCCGACGTTTTGATGCCTTATCTAAAGGATATGCTGTCATACATTCGACAGCAAACCAAAGTTCCAACACTTATAATATTCTTTTGGCAGAAGATACAGCTCTTCGTCTCAAGCGTCAGTTCACCGCGTTGTATGGCCAAGCCGATTATACCATGGGTATTGGTGGCTCAGGCGGCGCCATTCAACAGTACTTGATTGGACAAAATGGTTCTAAGCTCTTGGACGGTGCTATTGCCCTTTATTCCTATCCGGATATGTTAAGCCAAACCACATACGGTTTAGACTGTGAACTTCTTGAATATTATTTTGACACACTTAACACCAATGAAAGTGAACAATACTGGGAAGAGCGTCGTTGGGTAGAAGGCTTGAATGCCATATCAAAAGAGAATAAGTACCAGCTTTTCTATCAAATATCTTACCTTATGAACGGCTACTCTCCCTTCCAAGAAGAAGGTATGAGTGAGTGCAGCTTTGGCTGGCGAGGCCCTTCGCAACTGGTTCACAACCCCCGCTATTTCCATTACTTTAAATATTTTCAGGCTAACTTATTTAAGCGTATGCACTGGACTATTTGGGAAGACCAGAAATATATTTTCGGCGTTGGGAAAGATGGTTATGCCTTACAAACCTGGGATAACGTTGGCGTACAATATGGCTTAAAAGCACTAGTAGATGAAAAGATTAGTATTCATGACTTTCTTAAGCTAAACAGCCATATAGGTGGCTGGAAGCCGGCCAGTGAAATGCAAGCAGTAGAATATTGGTTATATGGTGGTATCAACGCGTCCTTACTTAATATATCACCCTGGAGCCATCACAACATGAATCTCAGCCCAGACAAAGGTCATACTCCAGCACAACGTACAGAAGGGAGCATAAGCGCCATGAAGGCCGCTTATTATTCAGGGAATGTGTTCACGGGGAAAATAAGCATTCCCATTCTTGATGTACGCCATTACAACGATCTTGATATCGATATGCATCATAGTTTCGCTTCTTTCGAAGCCCGATTACGGATGCAGAACGCACAAGGCCATGCCAATAATCAAATTATCTGGATGTCTAAGAAACCACACGAACCGAGACCACATGCTATTGATACCATGGATAGATGGTTAGCACAGATTAAACAACATCCCCAGCAGAGCGTTTTCGAGAATAAACCCGCTGATATTCAGGATGCTTGCTTTAATGACACAGGTAAACTCATCGCCAAAGGCCCGGATATCTGGAATGGTAAATGGAACAATAAAAGCGTGGGAAAATGCCTGCACTTATATCCAAACTTTATGTCCAGCAGGAATGTGGCGGGCGCACCGCTCAGTAAAAGTATATTCAAGTGCCATCTACAAAGCGTTCAAGAGGCCATGTCTAAAGATCTTTACGGGAAAACAAATATAAAGCCCCATCTGGAGAACTTAAAAAGAATATTCCCCAATGGTGTGTGTGATTATTCGAAAGGCGACCAAGGACGTCCTGCAGACCTGTAATATCTAAAATAAACCAAAACATATAAAAGGGCCAACTCCCATGAAGCTGACCCGCTGTGGTGTTTTTAAAAATGTTCTAATCGACCTCTTTAATGAACCTCTAAAGAACTAGGTCCCTTCGACTTCAACCTCCATTTCAACATCGTCAAACAACAACTTGAAGGTATCTAAAACATCACTGACTGACTTTTCTATCTCTGCCACGGCTTGCTCAGAAGACGCTTTTAGCTGAGTTTCTTTATCTTTAAGCTCGGTACGATAATCTACTAGCTTTTGATATTTTGCTTGAGCCATTTCGCGCAACTCATCAGGCAAGTCTTTAACCCTATGCTCTAAGCGATCGACCTTGTAATCCCACTCCTCAAGTGTTTTAGTGAATTTAGCGATTTGATCATGGTGTGAAGACATACTGTCTCTCCTGTCGTTCTAAAAAACTCTATAAACATTGAGTTCAGAATAAACGTCTCGAATAAAAAGCTCATTGATGCAGATCAACGGCCGATTTATATTTATATAAGTTTCATATTTTAAGCAGGAGAGTTACATGCCGGTTTTTTTTGTACATGATGTTGGAAAAGGGCTTGTCAGCCCTTTAAACCGTAAATTCCGAGTGCGAGATATTCCGCCGACCGATGAGCTAAATGAAATTCCGCGCATTCATGACAAAAATGCCTCCGATACGCGGGAATATCAATCTCCTGATCAAAAAGAAAACCTCTCAAAGCGCCCCTCCCAACAAGCGGCCGAGTATTACCAACAGGCCCAGGATAAGTCTTTCATCGGGCTGGGGCGTGTCAAAGATATTATGAGCTCACCCATCTTAAGCATCCAGCAAGACAGAAGCTTAAGCGATGCCTGGCGAATCATGGAAAAATATGAGATCCACCATTTGGCCATTGTAAATAATGAAAATGCCTATTGCGGGATGTTATCTGAGAAAAAAATTGTGCCTTTTTTGATGGCAAACTCTGGTGGGACACTCGAAGAAAGTTTACCTGAAAGCACGCCTCTAAGTGTTTTTTGCCAAGAATCTCTCTTATCAACCCACCCAGACACTCCCATTAGCGAACTTGGCCTGGCATTATTAGAATATGGCTTAGATGGCATTGCCGTCACAAATAACGGTGAATTAACTGGCATGGTGACTTATTCAGATATTATGAAAATCATCCTTAAAACACAGACACTTAAAGTTGAAGCTTAAGCTCATACTATCTTGCTCATACTATATTAACCGGTGACTGCTTAACCGGTGACTGCATGAAACTAATGACGATGCCAATCAAGCCCACGATGGTAATCGATAAACCCGAACTTAAGAGTTCACCGGCAAAGGCGTGGTTAATTTGATATAGACCTGTTGAAAAGCCATAACTTAGATCAAGTACACCCAAGAAAAGTGATGCCCCCGCACAGGCTGAAGCCAGTAAGTAAGTTCTAGTTGCACCCCAATCAAACCATAACAATAGTGCCGAAATCAGCATACACACAGCTAAAATACTATCGGGAATCACGAAGCTTTTTTCCCAGTCATAATAGCCTTTAAAGTTTGGGATCAGTACTTCCAGCTCACTCACTTCAAATAATTCGCCACTAAAAAAACGCCACCAGAAATAGATAATGCCAAGTGCTGCGCCCGCATAAAGCATCGCTAGCAAGCGCTGGTATTTTAAAGAGGAAATATTCATAACAGTTATATCCATTGATATGAGCTCAACACTAAATTCAAAAATATTTTGAGAAATTAGCATTTCCGTAAGTACTAACGAATACCAGTTCTAATTTCTCAGTAATAAAAAGTAACACAATCACACTATTGGTAACAAACCCTAGACCTATTAACAGACGAAGCCTACCATTATAGCCGCGGGTGAATATTGAGTTAAATTCCATAAGGACTGTGTTAATTTTCTTATACCAAGCCGGCAGTTTCTTTAATATATATGGTATTTAAATGTCCTCTAAGAAAATAGTCAGCGCCATCGTTAACCGTCCTGCCATCAGTTTTATCCTTACCTTCATTATTGTGTGTTTAACCGCCTACTGGGCGCTCAACGTCACAAAAAATACCACGCCATATTTTCTAGACCCGCTTCACCCTGAACGAGTCAAAGAGGATGCGATGACTGACATTTTCAGTCGCTCAAAAGAGAGTATTTTTGTCGTACTCAAACAGAAGAAGGGGGATATCTTCAACCAGTCTGCCGTTGAGCAACTTGAAACGATCCATGCCACGCTTGAAGGCCTTGATCTCATTGAACTATTAGATGAAACAACACAGAACAAAGCAGATTTAATTGAAGCCTATAACCAGCAATTAAGAACGATTGAAACTGAGCAAGCCAAAAAAGGCCTTCAACAAAACCTCGGCCAATATCTCTACCCGATTCGTAATATCAAATCACTTTTGAATTCCGATGATATTTTTATGGAAGATGACGACATCACCGTTTCGCCGAATTTCGGTTACGAAAAGCTTGACGCCTGGAAGCAAAATAAAGGTAAAGAGGTCTTAAACAACAAGCTTTTCGTTGGATCCCTCTTAAGCAAAGATGCTTCAGCCATGTCGATTCAACTTGAGCTTAATGTCGACCCCGATAACAGTGACAACATCACCGCGATATTCCTAAAAATAAAACTCGCTATCGAAGCCGTACTCAATGATGAATTCGAGGTATATTTTGCTGGAGCCCCCGTGGTCAATGTTGAAATTTCCAGCATTATGGAAAAGGATAATCAACGCTACTTCCCCGTTATTATTATTTTTATCTCACTCATTTTGTTTGCTGTTTTTCGTTCTATCTGGGCGCCCATTCTTGCACTCAGTGTGTCAATCATTTCTATCATCATCACCTTTGGTTTGATGTATTTGCTGGGTATTAGCTTGAATATTGTCACCACCATTCTGCCCATTTTTGTCGTCACTATCGGTGTGACGGATGCGATTCACGTACTCTCTGAATCTGCCAACATAGCCGCTAATAAAACCAAAAAACAGCGCATCATTGACAACATTTCCAAACTATTCAGACCGATGCTGATGACGTCCATCACCACTGCCCTGGGTTTTTTCTCTTTATCCTTTACCGACATCATCAATATTCGTGACTTCGGCATTATGGTCGCCCTCAGTACCATGATCGCATTCTTTGTCTCAGTGACTTTTTTACCTGCAGCCATGACACTACTGACCTATAAAAAAGCCAAGAATAAAAACTCAAGTGTCTTTCAAAGCATAGAAAACCTGGCACAAAAACAAACGCCGAGACGAGCAATGTTACTCATCATGGCGCTGACACTCTTCGCAGGTTTGGGTATTCCGAGTTTTTTTGTTGATCAACAAAACCTTAACTCCTTTCATGCCGACAGCGGCATTCGCCAAGATGATGCAATGATCAATGCCCTTCTCGGCGGTACAATTCCGGTCAATGTGTGGATAGAAAGCGAGGAAAATGAAGGCATTCTAGATGCCAATGTCTTAGCCGTCATGGAAGCTATTCAGGTAAAAGCACTCGAACATAAAAACGTCGGTTACACAGCATCTTTAGGCGATCTGATCGTTCAAACCAACGATATACTCTTCCCTGAAAACAGCGATGCCAAAGCGTCTTCTTTAGATAAAGCGCTTATTTCACAGTACTTATTGCTTCTTGAAGGTGGCCCATCCAGAGAACTTGAATCGCTGACGAATGTCGGTACTTATAATCAGACCCGCGTACTCATCATGGTCAAAACTGATAGTTCCAAAGTGCTTCAAGCCCTGCTTGATGATTTGAATACCGTCGCAGCAACCTTACCCGCTAACAGCAGCTATCGTTTCTCTGGTTATGGTTCAATGAACGCTGCTGCCGCAAAGTCCGTGGTCAATGGTCAGTTATCCAGTATTGTCATATCCGTTATTGGCTTACTGCTACTCACAAGCATTATTTATAAATCACTCATTTTCGGCATTATTGCCGTATTCCCGCTATGTATGTCTTTAGCGCTGATGTTTGGTTTAATGGGCTTCTTACGTATCCCGCTCGATATTGGCTCTTGTCTGGTCTGCGGCATCGCATTCGGCATCGGTATTGATTATTCCATACATATCATCGAGGCCTTTAAACGCAATATCGTCCATTCAGATAATTTAAATACGGCTATTTACCAAGCTCTGAAAGAAGTTGCCTTTCCAATTATCACCAGCGCTGTCACGATTGCTTTAGGTTTTTCCATTCTGCTCATATCTGAATTCAAACCCATTGCTAATTTAGGTTTATTGGTGAGTATCACCATGCTTATCTCTGCTATCTGTGCCCTATTCATCATTCCACCTTTTTTGAAACTTGCAGGTAAAAAGCTGGCACTGAGCGCCTTGGAACCTAATCCTGAAGTAAGTATTTAATTGAGACTTATACCAATATTACTCACACCATCATCCTGAGCGATCTCTCTTAACTCATTTATTAGGGTCTGCCCGGGATGAGATGCCGGTCTAAGAATGTCAATTAACTCTCCCTGAAAAGAAAATTCGCGTTCAACAAGAGGATGTGAATCAAATAGTTTAATCAACTGATTCTCGCTTAAGCCTTCTCCTTCAGAAAATTCAATAAATTGAATAACTGTATTCACTGAATTTTGGCTAGCATCTAAAGCGCGCCGCTTTTCATCATTCAAACCACCAAGTAAAGCCTGCTCAAATAACATTAAACAGTCTTGCGTCGGCAGTGCACCATAATGCTCCGAATCTTCGGTGTACTGCATAAATGATGTCACGATATCCAAGAGTTCAATAATACTTTCTTCATCGGGCTCAGTAATGAGATTCAACCAAATTTCATCTACAATCGCAGCGTCAAATTCCGCCTCAATTTCCAAACTACTCAAATATAAAAGCGCATTGGGTAATGCTCGCTCGGCAAGTAACAAGATAAAAGCGCGTTCACGCCAAGCACTCAAGGTTTGCAAAGATTTCTGAAATTTTTGTCGATTCATATATATCCTAAGCCTTGATAGGCTACCTCACGTTTGTGTTCAGTTAGGTCGTTAGTCTCTGATGTATCAGTACGATCAATGGTCACGCTATGTATTTTTAATACTTTTGGCTTGCTCCAACACGTCCAATATCAGATCACCGCATGCTTTTAAAGTTTTACCAGCCACAAGCACACCGTCCTCATGCCCTTTCATCACGATAATTAGCGGAGCTGTATCGAAGGCACGAGTATTATCAAGTGCTTGGGTATTCAGTAAGTGCTCAGATAAGTCACGAACTGCATCCGCCATTTCAGGCGTCCCATATGGAATATGCTCAAGCGTCGAAGGCAAAGCCAAGTCATCGGCATATTGCCAGATATCAGGTGAGTGAATATGTACAACGGCCTGAATCTGCTCACCTAAGTGATATAAAACACCATGGCTCATCCCTTCTGAGGATGGCGGCACTTCACCCGTGGCACATAAGTAGTTAGCTTGGGCATCAACTTGTGAAACACAGGCGATATCCGAAGCAGAGAGAGATCTTAGTTGGCCGGTTTGTGTGCCGGAAATCAGAAACGCCGACGTAGAGGACTGATTTCTGATTGATATATTACCAAAACCATAACCGCCATAGCGCTGATCATCCTGACCAATTAGCCCTTTCTGCTGCATAAGAGCACGACAAGTGTTCAAAGCATGCAGGTGAGACGAACTGATATTTAATTTCCGTTTCTCAAAATCCAGTTGGTACTTAGTAACGCCTTCTTGTTCAGTCATGCCTTTAACTCAAAGCAGTTGATCCGTTTGATGTTGATGCTAAGGTTTTCAGTACTGTCTTTTTAGTACTGTCTTTTTAGTACTATGTTTTTGGTAGCGTGACGCCTGTTTGCCCTTGGTATTTTCCACCACGGTCACGGTAGCTCGTTTCACACACTTCATCAGATTCAAAAAATAACATCTGAGCCACACCTTCATTGGCATAAATTTTAGCTGGCAAATTTGTGGTGTTTGAAAATTCCAAGGTGACATGACCTTCCCACTCAGGTTCAAGCGGTGTGACATTCACAATGATGCCGCAACGTGCATAGGTAGACTTACCCAGGCAAATCGTTAGTACACTACGCGGGATTCTGAAGTATTCGATAGTACGTGCCAGCGCAAATGAATTGGGTGGAATAATACAAACATCGCTATTGATATCTACAAAGCTATTCTCATCGAAATTTTTGGGGTCCACCGTCGCAGAATGCACATTGGTAAATATTTTAAACTCACGACTGCAACGTACATCATAACCATAACTAGAGGTCCCATAAGAGATGATTTTTCCATCTTCACCTTGACGAACTTGCCCGGGCTCAAAAGGCTCTATCATTCCGTGTCCCTGGGCCATCCTGCGTATCCACTTATCAGATTTTATTGCCATGCTTATTGTTTCCAATCATTAGTTTCTAAATGGCGAATATGATACCCCCGCTTAACGTATAAACAAACCATTTTATATAGACAGTCAACGCCTCCGACCAAAGTCCATAACGCGCTTTGCCCATTAAAATAAATAAAGCGTTAGTTCAAAGCTAATAATTCTGCAAGTTCTCAAAATTAGTCTAAAATTAATGAGCATTAAGGGGTTTATTTTGCAGGTAAAGTTGAGCAAAATGTCTGTCGTAGAAATAGCCAGTATTTATGCGTATCGAAACAATTTGTTGATCATTTAATATGTTATTGCAATAAAGTCATCAAAATTTAATAGTAGGTTGTACTTTGTCACAAACATTTTTCCAAAAAATAATGCCGCGTATTCGCTTCAAGAAACTAGGAAGCCGACTCACTTTCTATTTTGTTGCGATTGGTATCTTTTTTACGCTCGTTACTGTTTCTGCGCTCTTAGTTAAACAATACGAAGAGGGCCGTACCTCTGTTTATGCTGAAGCGAATGACACGATAAAAGCAGTCAACCAACAGCTTGCCCGAAGCCTCTGGAATGTCGACCAGGATAGCACCCATATATTACTAGAAGGTGTATACCGTATGCCATCTATCCACGGCGTTAGAATAGTTGAGTCCTTGGGTAATGAGTATCAATATGGTGAACTTAAGACACCACCTAGCTTATCTAAACCGCTTATGTTTAATGGCCAGGACATGGGACGAATTGAAGTTAATGTAAAAGACGAGCTGATCACCGAAAGTGTCAAAGAACAGCTCATTGTCATTCTATTCAGCTCCACCTTGATGATCGGCTTAATCGGCTTTGTATTCAGTATTATTGTAAAAAATTCAGTCACACGCCACCTATCAAAAATCAGTGAAGAAACAGCTAAACCCGTTCAGTTAACCAGTAAAACCTTCACCCCTATTATATTAAACCGTTATGATTATCATGATGAAATCACCGACTTGGTTAACGCCTTGAATCTAGGTCGGAAACAGGTTGCAGAATTTGCATTGGCAAAAGAATCCTATGAAGATCAGCTGGAGCATCAAGCTAATTTTGATATGCTCACCAACTTACCAAACAGAAGGCATATTGAGCTTCACCTTAAAAGTGCAATGCACGATCAGCATGATAATGAACAATTTACTAAGTTAGCCATATTTTTTATCGACCTTGATGGTTTCAAAGAAGTGAATGATAGTCTGGGCCATAGTATTGGCGATAAAATTTTACTCGATAGCGCGGTACGCCTGAAAAGACTGATCACCAATTATGATGGTTACGTGGCACGATTTGGAGGTGATGAATTCATTGCCTCCTTTAACTGTAATTCACGCGCCGAAGCCGAGAATGTTGCCGATAAAACCATTCTAGCCTTCAGAGAAAACTTTGTACTCAATGATGTTCAACTTCAGCTTGGCTGTAGTATTGGCGTAGTGCTTTACCCTGAAGATGGTCAAAATACGGAAGATTTAATTCGACGTGCCGATACTGCCATGTATAAGGCAAAAGAAGCCGGTAGAAATACTTTTGCTTTCTTTGATCAGTCGATGATGCACAACATCGTGCTCCATAACACTATCAAAAATAAGCTCAAAGATGCCATTAAAAATGGTCAGTTAGAACTCTACTTTCAACCTCTTATTAATTTAAGAGACATGAGCATCACGGGGTTTGAGGCTCTGCTTCGCTGGGAAGATGATGATTTAGGCAAAGTAAGACCTGACTTATTCATTCCAATTGCAGAAAAATCCGGTCTCATTTTTGATATTGATATATGGGTATTTGAACACGCGATTGCACAAGTGGAAAAATGGCGTGCTGAATTCCAGGAAGACTTTATCGTAGCGATTAACTTTAGCCCGACAAACTTTCATCATCGCGATTTACCTGACTGGACACAAAATCATAATATATTTCTACAGCATCTCGATTGGGTTGAGCTAGAAGTCACCGAGCGACTCATGCTCGATGATGACCCGGTTGTTATGCAAGGTATAAAACAACTACTCAAGTCAGGATTACGTTTTAGTATCGATGATTTTGGGACAGGTTACTCTTCTCTAGGTTATATCAAAAAATTCAGTCATATCCTGTCTAAAATCAAAATTGACCGTATGTTTATCAATGAATTGAACAATAACATCTCAGATCAAGCCTTGGTAAAAAGTATCATAACGTTAGCTGATAGCTTATCAATTGAAGTGCTTGCTGAAGGGGTTGAATCACTCAAGCAAAAAGAAACCTTAGTAGAATTAGGCTGTGACTATGCTCAGGGTTTCTTCTATTCCAAACCGGTTCCTATTAGCGAAATACCTGACTTTATTCATAAATGGAAACAAACCCCGCATATCGTCAATACTCAATCTAGCTAAGATAAGTCGACTTACTAGCTAAGTGTTCACAGGTCTTGAAAAATGTGGCTTCAAAAAGAAATAAGACTAACAACCAAACCCCGGGGTTTTCATCTGATAACAGATGAAATTCTCCAGCACTTACCTGAATTAAGCTCTATTCGTGTAGGTTTAATGAATATATTCATTAAACACTCTTCAGCATCCTTAACCATTAATGAGAATGCCGACCCAAGCGTGCGTGAAGATTTCGAAAACTTCTTCAACAGGACGATTCCTGAAGATCAGACATATTACAAGCATATTTATGAAGGTAGTGATGACCTTCCTGCACATATCAAAGCAAGCATGCTGGGTTGTAGTTTGAATATACCAATCACTGACGGCCAAATGAATATGGGCATCTGGCAAGGTATTTATCTTGGTGAGCACCGAAATCATTGCAGTAGGCGAACTATAGTCGTGACCTTAAGTGGCGAGCCTATATAGAAGCACAGGTATTGAAAAGTAGCCCTTAGAAAAATAGCCCCTAGAAAAAGCCCCCTCAAACCTAGCCTTATTTTCCCTGGAAAATATCCACATCAAGTAATACCTGAATAGTTTCTTTAACTCTGGCGACAGCGACTTCATCCTTAAAATTAAGTGAGCCAATTCTAAGTATAGATAGACCGGTTTGCTGACAGTCAATCTGTCTTAATAAGATACCTCGCATAGAAAAGGCACGAAAGATAAACGCGGCCAATTCTGCTTCTAACCAATAACTTGTAAAGAGTGGCTGATGCATTATTCTGAGCACCGCAGTCTGAGAAAATAAGGGTCTGAATAAAGCACAACTGGCCTTTCCTAAAACAGGGATATCAATGCTAGCCTGCTGTTGCCAAGCTGTATTTTGCAAGGCATGTGTCGCAATTTCTTGTGCTGGCCCATTAATAGACCATGGTCCAATTCGGTGCTGTAACTGGGCACATAGATTTTCATTGGCAAACACAAACCCTAAGCGCAAACCAGCCAGACCAAAAAATTTACCAAAGGAACGCAACACTACAAGGTTATTGATCGGCGCTTGAGCCAGTAAACTATTTTCCGGCTGAGTATCGATGAAGGCTTCATCGACAATTAGGTATCCTTCACCTGACAACTGCTGTGCCCAGATGTTTAACTGCTGAATAGAAAACTGCAAACCACTTGGGTTATTTGGGTTGATCACAAGCAGGTGTTGCGCAGGGTTATGCGCAATTAAGCTATCAATTTGATCTTTTGCAGTTGAGAGTTCAAGCGCATCATAAAATGCCAGTTCAGCACCTGCCTCACGCCATGCGTGTACATGTTCCTGATAACCTAACTCCGGTAATATCACGGGTAATTTTGCTAAACATGCTGGCAGTATTTGAATCACACTTTGAGAGCCCGGTACCGCAAGTAGCCTGCGCCGGTGATCATCTGCTTCGTCATAGTCCGGACCTAAATAATAAGCGCCCGCACTGTCTAAAAAGTCAGTTTGAAGATAGGGCAAGCACTCGAAAGCCTGTGCCGAAATATCTCCCAGAATGTCTATGACAGGATAAGGCTCAGGATTAATACCTGTTGAAAGATCAATCCATTGATCAATTGGAATATCATAGTGCTGACTAGCAGATATAATATCACCACCATGGAAACAATTTTCAGAGATGATTTTATTCATAAACAACTCTTCTTATAAACCTGAGGCTAGCTGTACAAAAAATAGCACCAGCAGCCATAAATAAAGACTACGCGTCACCAGACTACAAGCCTGGTCAATCCCTTCTGCTGAGGGGGCTTGCCCTATGCCGACCTTAGGACCTAAATCCGGCCTTGATTCCATACTGGCATGATATTGCGCAGCGCCACCCAAGCTAATATTTAAAGCACCTGCACCGGCTGACATCACCGGCCCGGCATTTGGACTTTTCCATGTTGGCGCTTGCTGGCGCCAACAAGAAAACGCCTGCCGAGTATTACCTATTAAGGCATAACTTATAGCCGTCAAGCGAGCTGGGATATAATTCATGACATCATCTATGCGTGCTGCTGCCCAACCAAAATGCAAAAAACGTGGATTTTTATAACCCCACATCGCATCCAGAGTATTCGATAAACGATATAAAACGACACCCGGTATACCTGCAAAAATGAACCAGAAAATAGCCGCAAAAATAGCATCCGCACCATTTTCCAAAATCGACTCTGTCGCCGCCCTGGATATGCCTTCCTCTTGCAAGTTTTCGGTATCACGGCTGACCACCATTGAAACAGCTAATCTCGCATCAACAATCTGACCTTCTTTTAAAGGCTTTGAAATCGCACGCGCATGCTGCATCAAACTTTGCCAACCTATCGCTAAATATAAAACAAAGGCGGGTAATGCAATTTGGAAAAACAAATGGCTTAGAAGTGAACCCTGCTCAGAAGAAAACAAAGAATAGGGAAGATAAACACACAGGTAAGTGATACTGAATAAAAGGGGTAACACCGCGAATAAATAAGCAGCTATACCGCTAATACGAGCCCCCATCGGTGAAGTTGTGTTTACTCTATTGAGCTTTTTTTCGATAAAGTCAGCCAGGCGGCCAAAGCCCACCAGAGGATGAAAACCTTTAGGCTCAGCAAAAATCTTATCGAGTAAGATCGCCAAAATAACAGCCAGTAATATATTCATAATTGCTGTCCGCTCATAGTCGCTGTCTTATCATAGCGTCTGTCCCATCATGATACCCAGCCAATAGAAATCAGCAAACCCAGCAAGATCAATACTTCTGTTAGTTCTATCAAAGCCCCAGCAGTATCTCCAGTACAGCCATCAATCCGCTTTAGCATCAGTGAACGTAGATAAAGAAAGCCGACTATTCCCAATACCATAACCGGCAACAGCTGCCATCTCAGAATTAAGCTGGTTAACAACAAGACGACACAAGAGACCATCCAGACCGCATTAGTTGAAAGGTGCTCACTAATGGCTTTACCCAGCCCACTTTTACGCGCGTAAGGGGTGGTCGCAAATAAAATCATCGCACTCATTCTCGATAAAACGAGGGGTAGAATAAACACCAGATAGTAACTCTGCTGAACCCACGGCAAACTTAATAAGGCTTCAATCGCCGTATATTTAATTAGCATCACCAGAATTAAAACGATAATGGCGAAGGGTCCGGAGGTTGGGTCTTTCATTAATTCCAAAGTGCGCTTTTTAGACCCTAAGCCGCCTATCCAGGCATCAGCACAATCGGCCAGGCCATCAATATGCAAAGCCCCGCTTAGATACACCCAAATAGCTAATAGTAGCGCGGCAGATAAAGCACTCTCAAAAACCGACATTAAGATAAATGCCGACGCACTGAGCAGCAAGCCCAGACCGACACCCACCAAGGGGTAATAAGTTAATGAGGCACCGATATCCTGCTCTTTCGGCATCGGCATTTTCCCCACCGGAATACTGCTCAGGAATTGGATGGCTATCAGCAAAGGCTGGAGTTTATTCAAAATATTATCCATGGATATTTTTCAGTAGATAGTTTTTTAGTAACTTGTTTTTTAATTGTTGAGTTTTTATAAATAGCTTCATGAATTAAACACTTCGCTCTTTCTCTTCATCAATATCGAGGAGTAAATCCTGCAAGGCTTGAGTATAAAGTTCATCGGTTTGCCACATTCCACGTTGCCTTGCTTCGAGCATACGTTCGGTCATTTCTTCTAAAGCAGGCAGATTATGTTGTCGTAAAAATTCCTGATTCGTCGGGTCCATTATCAAGGCTTGAGTCACTTGTTGATACTGATAGTCATCAATGAGGTCTGTGGTCGCATCATAGGCGAACAGGTAATCAACCGTCGCCGCCATTTCAAAGGCCCCTTTATAACCATGTTCACGCATCGCAGAGATCCATTTTGGGTTTAACACCCGTGAACGCACGACTCTATTTAACTCTTCTTTTAAGGTGCGAATTTTCGGTGCCGCAGGGTTGGAATGATCGCCATGAAAAACAAGCGGCATCTGACCCCGGTAAACATTAACAGCATTCGCCATGCCCCCTTGGAATTGGTAGTAGTCATCCGAGTCAAGCAGGTCATGCTCTCGGTTATCCTGATTCTGTACCACCGCTTCTAATTGCGAGAGCTGATATTGAAATGCCGAAGCGGCTTGCGTACCAAACTGGCTCGTCACATCATTTTCGCTTTCGCCACTATTTTCAGCCCCCTGTGCCTCGCCATAAGCATAGCCACCCCAGCTAACATAGGCTTCGGCCAGATCACTCTTTTCGCCCCAGCAGCGCTCATCAATCAGGCCTTGTAAACCTGCACCATAAGCACCCGGTTTACTGCCAAATACCCGATAGCTAGCTTCACGATACGCTTGCTCTGGTGGCAAGCCTTCTGCTAATAGGGTTTGCGTTCTGGCTTGTACATGCTGGCGAATATGGTTTTCATTACCGGGCTCTTCCAGTGCGGCTAAAGCCTGTACAGCGGCATCATAGAGTCGCATGACATTGGCAAAAGCATCTCGGAAAAAACCGGATACCCGCAGAGTTACATCCACTCGCGGCCGCCCCAGCAACATACCGGGAATAATTTCAAAATCGACCACTCTATGCGAGCCCACGGCCCAGATCGGTTTAATACCCATCAAAGCAAAAGCTTGAGCAATATCATCCCCGCCGGTACGCATCGTGGCGGTTCCCCACACAGATAAGCCTAAGTGTTTAGGGTAATCACCCTGCTCTTGAAGATAACGTTCTATTAAAGACTGGGCTGACTTTTCACCAATCGCCCAAGCTGCCGGAGAAGGGATGGCGCGACTATCAACAGAGAAAAAGTTTCGACCCGTCGGCAAGGTATCCAATCGACCTCTCGTGGGTGCGCCACTCGGGCCCGGCGGTACAAAATAGCCACTTAAACCCTGAACCAATGACTGAAGCTCTAACTCTGCACTTTGCGCCAGGGCAGGCATTAACTTGTCTTGCGCAAAACAAAGTAAGGCTTTGCTGCGAGGGTAAGTCGCTGCTAAATCAGCAATCGGGTGTTGATCGATCAAGTATTTCTGCACCCATTCCAAAGACAGCAATTCTAAACGTTCACGTGTATCGGCATGGGTGCGCCAGGCAGCCGTATCTATTTGCTGAAGTATTTCCGGGCGATGTCCACACCAGGTTTGAGCATCGGCAAGCAAAGGGTCAAAGGCAGTCTCTGAGTCCATCAAGTTCAGGTCATTCGCTATATTATGCAAGATGCCTTGATCCTGTGGCTCGCCACCGCGTGGTAAGCGAAGTAAGGCCACTAAAGTGTCTGCTAACTTACCGTCTTTTGGTAAAGACCCAAGAATATGTAAACCGTGACGTATCTGGGCTTCTTTGATATCACACAAGTAGGCATCGAGCTTTTCAAGTACTTTGTCGTCCAAGTCAGAGCCATCAATATCAGAGCCATCCGCTTCTGTGCCTGTCTTTTCTTCACTCGCCGGATATAATTCCTGAAGAATATGGGTCTCTCGAATGAGCTTGAGGATTTTTTCACGCAGCCAAGTTTCACGTCGAACATCCATGCCCATGGCCTGATAATACTCATCCACCAAAGCTTCGAGTTCGGCGAGTTCGCCATAGGTTTCAGCACGGGTCATCGGCGGCATCAAATGATCAATAATCACCGCCTGGGTGCGTCGCTTAGCCTGCGAACCTTCACCCGGGTCATTCACGATAAAGGGGTAGAAGTGCGGAATCGGCCCGAGTATTAGATCAGGCCAACACTCGCCAGACAATGCAGAGCCTTTACCCGGTAACCATTCTAAATTGCCGTGTTTACCGATATGCATCAGCGCATCGATCTGATATTCATGACGCAACCAGAAATAAAACGCTAAATAGCTATGTGGCGGCACCAAATCAGGGTCATGATAATTAGCGAGTAAATCACGGTCAAAACCACGCGCAGGTTGAATTCCTATAAAGGTTTCACCTGAACGAATGCCCGCAATCATTAAACGCCCTTGTCGGAATTTAGGGTCCTGTTCAGGGGCCCCCCACTGCGCCATAATCGCTTCTTGATTAGCCTTAGGCAGGGCTTTGAAATAGTCCATATACTCATCAATGCCCATGCTCTGCCAACAAGGAAGATGGTGCAAAGTATTCGGGTTATTAGTAATGCTGCCCATCAATGCTTCGATTAAAGCGGTGCCGCTCTCAGGCAGCGTATCAATAGGGTAATCCGCTGTTTTTAAAGCGTTCAGAATGGCTAAAGTAGAAGCGGGTGTATCTAAACCGACACCGTTTCCTATGCGCCCGTCTTTGGTTGGATAGTTAGCCAAAATTAAGGCTATGCGTTTTGCCTTATTCGGTTTTAAGCTCAGCTCAGAATAAGACCTGACGAGACCCGCCAACCATTGGGCGCGTTCCTGATGTAAGGCATAACGAACCACCGTGGTTTCACAGCGTTGATTAAATTTATCTTCGGTTTTAAAACTGATCGCGCGTGAAATAATGCGACCATCCATCTCAGGTAACACCACCTGCATCGCCAAGTCACGACTATTCAAGCCTTGTGTACTGGCAGCCCAATCGTCTTCCACGGTACTTGAAAGCATGGCCTGAATAACCGGCACATTATTAACAAAGGGAGACTGGAATTGTGAGGGTCCGGCTTCCATTGCCGCCGAGAATTCTGTACCGGCTAAGGAAGCCGACTGACTGGCGAAGCCGGTAGTATTAAGTACTAAAGTAGCCTGTGTTGCTTGTATCAAGTGATTGATCAAAGCCAGCGATTGCGTATCTTTAAGAGAACTAATGGCGACGGGCAAGGGCCTTAAACCTTCGGCCTGTAAACAAGCGATTAAGTCGTCAAACATGGCAGTATTGGCATTTTGAAGATGACTTCGATAAAACACCACAATACAGACTGCGGCGTCCTTTTGAGTGCTGCTTTGTTCAAGGCTAGGCACCCACTGCTGCCATTCATTTAGCGTGGCGCCTAGTTCCTTTTTAGTCTCTGTTGAAACGTGAGAGGGCAGATATATCAAACTTTTAGGCAAAGCCTGAGGTTCGTGCCATGGGAATACTTCAGCTTCAGAGGCACTAGCATTAGGCAGTACGTATTCACTTGCGAGGCACTTAAAAAGGTGCTCGCTATTATCCAGCCCCCCTTCACGTAAAAAACGCCAGATTCGCGTGACTTCAGCTGCTGATACCGTCGATGCAGAAAAGAGTTCACTGTCCTCGGTATCGTCACCGGGTACGATAATCAGGGTACGGTTTAAACCCTCAGCTGCCCAGCTTTGCAAACGCTCGAAGCCATATTCCCAATAGCTGTGCCCGCCTAATAAGGACACCACCACCACGGTACTATTATCCAAGACCTTATCTTGGTAGAGGTCAAAAGCCGCAGGCTTACGTAAATGCATCCAGTTCACCAAGCGAATGCTAGGGAAGTCATCAGGAAGAGTGTTTGCAGCGCCGACCAAGGCACTCAAGCTACTATCTGCTGCAGATAAAATCACAATATCCGCAGGGCTTTGCTCCAGATCGATGATACCTTCATCATCGACGAAACCGCCTGGCTTAGCTGCAAACAAGTGCATTAGGCTGTTATCTCAACCTGTGCTGTTGCCAGCGCATCTGTGACAACAGACTTATCCAGTTCTTTTCCGATGAAAACCAAGTGTGTCGCTCGTTCTTCGCCTTGTTCCCAAAGACGATCAAAGTATACATCCATACGTTTTCCAACCGCTTGTAATACCTGACGCATCGGTTTACCCGGAATCGCGGCAAAGCCTTTTGCCCGGTAAATATTATGCTTGTCCAACAAGGTTTTCATGACGTTTTGAAGTTTCGCACTGTCTACTTCGCCCAGCTTAATCACGAAGGAGTCAAAGTGGTCATGGGCATGTTCGTGATGCTCACCGTGATGATGATGGTGATCATGATGCGTCGCCACCGCTTCAATTCGTTGCTCTGTTGCGGCATCGATGCCCATAATGGTTTCTAGAGACAAGCTTGTTTGGGTCTCTTTACCCTGGGTAATAGCCGAATCGTTATTCTCATCTTTACGGGTATAAATGGTTTTGACAGAAGCCGGTACTTTCGCCGACACAACTTGCTCCACTCGCGCGCGTTGCGCCTCATCAAGTAAATCATTCTTGCCGACGATGACCAAGTCTGCCGCGCTCAGCTGATCATCTAATAGCTCTTGCAGTGTCGGATCATGATCCAGATTCTCATCCGCGGCACGCAGCGCTTCTACCTGCTCTACATTTTCAGCGAAACGACCTGCTGCAACAGCAGGACCATCAATCAGGGTGATCACTGCATCCACCGTACAATGTTGCTTAATTTCAGGCCAGTTGAAAGCTTGAACAAGTGGCTTGGGTAAAGCCAGACCACTGGTTTCGATCAGGATGTGATCGATATCATCGCGTCGCTCAACCAATTGTTTCATCACTGGCAAGAACTCTTCTTCTACCGTGCAGCAGATACAACCATTCGCCAGCTCATAGATACCATTCTCACCTTGCTTTGTTTCGCCGGACTCATCGTTACAACCTTCTATCGGGCAACTACGTAAGAGGTCGGCATCGATATCCAGTTCACCAAATTCATTCACAATAACCGCGATGCGCTTACCTTTGGCCTGTTTCAATAAATTCGATAATAATGTGGTTTTACCGCTACCCAAAAAACCGGTAACAATCGTGGCAGGTATTTTGTTCAGTTGCATGTAGCTTCCTTCAAGAATTCGAATAATAATTTTTCATAACATGAATACCCAAAGACGTCTTATTCAGTGTCAATGGCTTGGCGTTTTACGGTACGAGGCGTGTTTGGTTTAACTTTCGGGCGATAAACATGAGCCTGATTTTCATCATAAAGATACGAATCATCAAAGTTCGTAGTACCTAATACATGGCCTACCAAAATCAGAGAAGTACGGGTAAATTTCTTTGCTCTCACTTTCTCGACGATATCAGCCAAGGTGCCTATAATTTTGTCTTGGTCAGGCCATGAGGTTCGATAACACACCGCGACCGGGCAATCTGCACCATAGTGCGGTATTAATTCTTCGACAATTTTATGTATACGCGTGACACCCAGATGTATCGCTAAGGTAGCACCACTACGTGCAAGTTCGGGTAAACGCTCGCGCTCGGGAAACGGCGTTTTGCCTTCATACCGAGTCATGATGATGGTTTGAGACACGCCCGATAAGGTCAACTCTTTTCCTAACCAAGCTGCTGAGGCTGATGTCGCGGTCACGCCCGGAATAATTTCAAAATCAATGCCGAGCACTTCAAGCCGTCGAATCTGCTCACCAATGGCACCATAAACAGAGGGGTCACCTGAATGCACACGCGCCACATCTTTACCTTGAGTATGCGCTTGTTCAATGTGGGCCAGAATTTCATCCAAATCTAAAGACGCCGTGTCGATAATTTTCTCGGCCTTGTCTTCAACGTTTTTTAGAATCTCACGTGGCACGAGAGAGCCCGCATATAAAATCACCGGGCTTTGCTCGATCAAACGCTGGCCTTTCACGGTAATCAGTTCAGGGTCACCAGGGCCGGCACCTACAAAATAAACAGTCATATAGCCTTCCTTACACCAATTTCTTTTTATAACCACGTGGGGTATAGGCCCACTGTTGTTTCTGGGCGTTTTTATTTTCATACTCAATCAAACGCGACTCACTATTACCCACCATCACAAGGGTAAACATATCGACATCTTTAGCATCGAGTTCAGCCAGCGTAATAATAGTGATATTCTCATCTTCACGGGTGAGTTGACGCCCAATGAGTACCGGCGTTTCGGCCGGCCGATATTGCAATAAAATATCGCGTGCGGTATTCAGCTGCCAGTCTCTTTTCTTCGATACGGGATTATAGAAAGACAAGACAAAGTCACCTGCTCCGGCACTGTGAATGCGCTTTTCTATGGTTTCCCAAGGTGTTAACAAATCAGAAAGGGAGATGGTACAAAAATCGTGCCCTAACATCGCACCGGCGCGCGCGGCACCTGCTTGCATTGCGGATATTCCCGGGATCACTTCAATCTCAACATCTAACCACTCAGGATGATCGTCTTTAGCACTGCCACTAATTTGCTGATCCAATAGTTCATAGACCAAGGTCGCCATGGCATAAATACCAATATCGCCACTTGAGATCAGCGCAGTGGTTTTACCACTAGCCGCGAGTTCAAGTGCACGTCGAGCCCGACCGATCTCTTCACCTAAAGGTAGGTCATGATGCGTTTTGCCCTTGCAAACTTCGCCCAACAAATCGAGATAAAGCCCATATGCAACCAGATCGCTGCAGTTATTGATCGCTTTAATTGCTTTTGGTGACACTAACTCACTATCGCCAGGCCCCATGCCGACTAAATATAATTGACTCATTATGCTCTCATTCTTCCGTTCAAATTTTTATGTTCGTTTAAACTATTTTTTTACTTAAAGCGCTGGAAAGCTATTTACTTAAAGTCCTACTTAAAACCCTGGAAAACTACGTGCAATGGCGCAGGTTGCTTTCGCATTTTTCTGCTTGACCAAGACTAACTCTGGCGCTTCTCCGGTTAATGTCTTCGCTGCAAATAATGCGGCTGACTCGGCCACACCATAAACACCAACCGTCTTTAAAATATAGTCAGACTTAGTACTTAATAGCGACTCGACACTCGATAACTGAGTTTTATCCCAAGTCTCAAAAGGCAAAGCCAGCTTAGCGGCCATATCAATCAAAGCGACTTCATCGGCTTTGATATCAATACTGTTAATGCTTTGAATTTGTTCAAGTTCAAGACCTGCTTGCTGTAAACATGCCGCTAATAAAGTCTCTAAATAATCAATCGGGCAATTCCGCTCACATCCCATACCAATGGTATAAACCGGTTTCAAATAAGGCTTAGCCGTGGTGCTAACGAGTTCTGCATCTAATAAAGACGCTACATCAGAACCCCAGTCATTCGCGCCCCCTTCGTGACCGGATAACAGCGGGATCACAAACTGCCGGCGCTCATCCAATACTAAAACAGGAGGATCTTGCATTTTACCCTTCAACACAGGTGCCAAAGTACGCACAGCAATGCCCGTTGCACAGATCAGAATTAGTGCATCCCCTCTTTGGAAGGCAGCCTGCACTTGCTCAGTAAAGGGTTTTGGTTTAAACCAACATTCACTGTTTGCGATCTGCTTTTGAAGCTGAGCGCCGAGTTTCTGCCCCGCTTCAGTTAAAGAGACAATGCGAATCATGAACGGCGCGTACTTGCTTGCTTAACGCTACTGCTACTGTTACTGCTACTAATCTTGTTATTGCTCTTAACATCCGTGCGCCGGGTAATAATAAACAATGAGAAATATGGGCCTTTTTCGTCGACATCCAAAGTCGAAATATCGTTCACGATTTTTTCATTATCACGCCCGATGTATTCTAAATAAGAAGCATCCGCGCTACGTTTGGTCTTGTTCAACAAACTCAATAAACGCGGTCGAGCCCGACCTGCTTTCATGATAATGACACTATCAAATCGAGCCAGTGTCTGCTCAATCATCTCATCATCATGACGACCACTAATCACAGAAAAAGATTCTTTCATCATGGTTAAGGGGAGATTCAAGGCAGAAGACGCAGCATGTGGCGAAGAAATACCGGGAACAGAGATACATTCAAACTTGTCTTGAATACGCGCCAGTAAGTAGGCGAAAGAGCCAAAGAATAGTGGGTCACCTTCGCACAAAAAGACCACACTCAAACCTTGAACCAAATAAGTCTCTATCTCGATTGCAGCTTGATTGTATACTTCATCACCGACACTTGGGTCATCTGACATCGGCATATAAATGGGCAATTCTTTTTGCTGCTCGCCAACCCTTCCTGAAGCAACAGAACCGCGAAGAACCTGTCTCGCTATCATACGTGCTTGCGAGTCACCGGCCTTATTCACAAGGTAGGTGATGACATCTGCATTTTCTATTAATCTGGCGGCTTTCAGGGTAATGAGTTCAGGATCACCCGGCCCAACACCGACACCATAAAAAATACCTGTAGCTGATTTCTCTGTAGAAATTGTTGATCGTTCTGTAGAAGATGAACTAGTCATGTTTAAAGCACCCTGCGCTTAGTAAATTTAAATAAGCTCACCGCTAAGCTTGGGCGATACACTAATTGCCCTGCTAGCTGACTCCCTTTGCTTACTGCAATCTGTAGGGTTTCCAGCTCACTATCTTTTGCATTCTCTCTGCTTTGCATAAAGTTCATCAAGTGCTGCTTGGAATTTTCGGTCACGGCCGAAGCAACTAATAATCCGTCTACAGGTAATGCCTCCCAAGCCATCTGCAAGAGCTCAGTCAAGCGGCCGTCACTGCCACCAATAAAGATTTTACTCGGTGAGGGCAAATCAGAAAGGCACTCAGGCGCACTGCCATTGACAATATTTAATTGAGATACCACGCCAAAACGTGCTCGATTTTGTTCCAGGCACGCAACTCTATCAGCATGATGCTCAATCGCATGCACCTGCACAAGTTTATTCCAGTAAGCCAATTCAATGGCCACCGAGCCACAGCCCGCACCGATATCCCAAATCACATCGGCATTATTCGTTTGCATCAAAGAGAGTATCGCTAAACGCACTTCACGTTTGGTTAACATGCCTTTGCCCGGCTCAGCATTAGTCATAAATGCTTCATCAGGAATGCCCGGGAAACTCGGTAAAATAAGCGCTTTAGTATTACTTCCCTTTTTAATATTACTGACGTTTTCAGTTTTGATCACACTCAAATGCAAAGGGTCAAAGTGCTGATCAGACTCACTTAAGTCTGTTACCTTAAAATTTGTAATGCGCTGCTCGGCATAACCCAGTGTTTCACACACCGTAATCGTTGCATCCAAAAAACCTGCCTGAATACACTCTTGCGCCAAAGCCTGAGGGCGACTGAGCTTATCACTCAATACAATAAGAGTTTGAAAAGGTTTCAGCGTCTTACGAATTTGCGCTAAAGGTCGACCATGGAGGCTCAGTACGTCGGTATCCTGCAAAGCTAAACCCAGCACATGACATGCCGCCTGAATACTCGAAACCGCCGGATAAAAATGTAGATCCTGAGCCGAAAACTGTTTTGAAAACCAGCGGCCTATACCGTAAAAAAGAGGGTCACCTGAAGCCAGCACTACAATTTGTTTATCCGCATCAGCCGACTTACTTTTGTCATTCAGCCAGCTCGATAATTCGCGTAAAGGGGGCAGGCTCTTCTTATTCACGTGGCTATCAAGTAAGTGATCGATTACTTCTAACTGTCTTTCAGAGCCAATCACCCAGCTAGCACAATTTAATGCATCACGAGCGGGGCTATCTAATTCAGCCCGTTGCGTCACCCCTAAGCCAATAATATGAATCACTAAGGGCTTAACGTTAGGCGCCTGGGTTTTAATCGACAGAGGCGAATTAGATTCAGCCATTAATAAAGCTCTCCGACATTACAACGCAATAAGGCATTGCAACTGGCAGAAGACACAGCGCTTCCACCTTGACGGCCTAGCAGGGTAATACACTCAATACCCAGATCCTGATGTAAATCCCAAAGGGCTTGTTTTGATTCAGCGGCGCCAACAAAACCAACCGGCATACCGATGATTAGAGCGGGTTTTGGGCATCCCGCTTGCAGCATTTCCATCAAACGAAATAAGGCCGTCGGCGCATTACCAATAACCACCACACTACCTTCAAGATAAGGTTGCCAGAATTCCAGAGCCGCCATAGAACGGGTATCGCCTTTTTCTTTGGCTAATACCGGTACACGCGGATCATTTAGAAAACATAAAGGCTCTGAACTGAGCATGCGCTTAGTCAGACCTTGCTTTACCATTTCAACATCACAGAGTATGGTTTTATTCTCAGCCAGAGCTTCACAACCTTTTTGACAAGCCTGCTGACTAAAAAATACTTGCTCAGCCAGTTCGGGCATGCCCAAACTATGCACGATACGCATCACCACTTGCTGCTCCTGTAAGGAGTAAGAAGAAAGATCGGTCAGCTCACGTATCTGCCGAAAGCTTTCTTGCTCAATTGCTTTCGGGTCAGCTTCGTAATGAAAGTTACTTGTGTTCATACAATATATAACTTACTTTTTGTCATGTGAGTGGCTATGAGAATGGTCATGTGAATGACTGTGTCCATGAGAATGACTATGCCCGTGCGAATGTTCATGGTCTGTACCTATGCCTTGAACATGATGATGATGGCTCTCTTGTGGTGTACCCACCTTATGCTCAGCACCCACAATTTGTACCCGGTACTGACATAACTGACAGTTCATATTGGCATTACCTTCAGAGATCTGCTCAAACTTTTCAACAAAGGTATCAATAACTTTCGGATGATCATTCAAATAAGGCGCATTCACTACAGTGACATCAGGGTACTTGGCAGCATAATCATCAGCCCATTGATAAATCTTCTTCACTAAACGTCCGGTAAACAAGAAGTAAGGGAACACAATCACTTGCTTGAAACCTAAACCATGTGCACGCTCAAGGCAGTCAGGCACTAAAGGCGTGGTCACACCACTAAAGCAGGTTGTTGCCCAGCCAAAGCCCATACCTTCTTCAAGTATACGAGTAATTTTAGCAATATTTGAGTTGGCATCCGCATCTGAAGCGCCACGACCCACGACGACTAATAGCGTATCTTCGCGTTTATATTCTGCAGAAATATGTGCTTTCATTTGGACTTCAGCTTCTTCGATTCGCGCTTGAGCTGCCTGCACCATCTTAGCGTTAACACCTAATTCGGTGCCGTACTCTATGCTGATTTCGAGTTCTTGTTGCAGTGCATTTAGCTCGCTCGGTATATCATTTTTAGCATGGCCACCGGCCATTAACATACCGGGAATTGCTTGAATTTTCTTCGCGCCCTGTGCCTTCAAAGCCTCAATGCCATCGGCAATAATCGGTTTGGCAAACTCAAGAAAGCCGGTTTCAACCAAACGCTCAGGAAAGCGCTCACGAAAATGCCCTGCTAGCTGATAAAACTCTTCGACGGCTTCGTCATCTCTTGAACCATGACCAACAAATAGGATCGCCGGCTTTTCAGTTTCGTTTGTCATTTCTCTTCCTCAATATCTCTCATTAATTTTTTACATTCCGCTACTTATCTTTACCGCTACTCGCTATACAAGAACTTTGCCTGCAAGCGTTTTCATGTACTTATCTATTTCAAGTACTCATCGATTTCATGTACTTATCGATAAAAGCGATACATTCATTCTTTTCAGTAAATTCCTCATCAGCCGGAGGAAGCTCTGGTCGGGTAAACATAAACACAGGTATCGCTAATTGCCTGGCAGCAAATAGTTTCGCCTGTGTGGACTCACCACCACTATTTTTTGATACTAAAGCATCCACCTTATGCGCCTGCATAATGGCTTTTTCGTCGTCTAATGAAAAAGGGCCAATTGCTTTATGCCATTTTATAGACGCCGGTAAAGTCATTGCAGGCTTCACGGCGGTTCTTAATATTTGTTGCTGCCCCTGCTTGCCATAAGCATCCAGGGTACTTAATGCTGACTCCGGGATTTGCCCTGCCGTCAAAAAGACTGATTTTTTATCCTGTAAATCAACTAATAGATCAGCCCAATTTGCATAATTCTGCCACTTATCCCTAGGCTCAGTTTGCCACGCTAAACGATGGAAGCGCCAATAAGGAATACCACAAGCTTTGGCAGTGCCTCGCGCAGTATTACTCATCGTTTGAGCATAAGGGTGGGTCACATCCAAAATAGCCACTATTTTGCTTGCAGCCTCTGACTGCCCATTCTTGCTATCGATATAGCTTTTTAAGCCGCCAAATTGAGAAAATCCACCACTAATCACCTCACAATTAAGCTTTGGCTGCCTGACTAAACCCGCCACACTATAGATCACTGAATAAGCTTTCTCACCTAAAGCGGCTGCAATATGGCGACCGTCAGCGGTGCCCCCCAAAATCAATATATGGTTCATGAAGCGGAACCTACCAACTCACCCTGACGATTCACCACCCATAAATCTACTTTGACGGTGTCAGGGACAATTCGGCGAACCTGAATCAAGGCGTCCTGGCAAACCAGACTCGCCAGATCAACACCCTCGTTCTGACACAATTTTAGTGCTTCAATACTGGTATTGGCTTGGGTAATCCGAGTAATTATCTCTTCACTGGCACCGCCGCTTTTAGCCAGTTCAGCCAGATATGTAAAATCTATGGCTGAAGCCCGGCTGTGTAAATCCAAATGGCCTTTCGCCAATTTACTAATTTTGCCAAAGCCCCCACAAATACTTAGTTGGGCCATCGGTACTTTCTTTAAATACTTTAAAACGGCACCTGCGAAATCGCCCATTTCGATCAACGCCATTTCAGACAATTGATACTTATCTCGAATCGCCGCTTCACTTTGATTACCTGTAGATGCAGCAATATGTGCCACACCATTCGCTTTAGCGACATCAATTCCCTGATGAATAGAAGCTATATAAGCGGAACATGAAAATGGCCGTACAATGCCAGTTGTTCCAAGAACGGAGAGTCCGTCTAAAATACCTAAACGCGGATTCATTGTTTTCAGCGCAAGGTTGGTACCATCAGCAATTTCAACAGTGACATCAAAACCTCCTGAATAACCGTAAGCCTCTGCCATTGACTCCAAATGCTGAGTCATCATTTTACGCGGCACGGGGTTAATGGCTGGCTCACCGACGGCTAATGCCAGACCTTCACGTGTCACCGTACCCACCCCTTCACCAGCAAAAAACTGTACACCTGTTTCCTGTCTAAGTTTGAGCGTGACACTCACTTTAGCGCCGTGAGTTACATCCGGGTCATCACCCGCATCCTTAATAGTTGCGGCTGTTGCAGTATATTCTGAGCAATTACGCTCACAGATAACCAGTCTTACTTTTTTACCTCTTGGTAGGCTTATTTCTACCTCAGAAGCGCCTAGAGTTAATTCTTTAGCCGCTAACTCTTTACCTGCTAACTCTCTAACTTTTAACTTTATATCTTTTAACAACAACTGTGCCGCTGCAACACAGCATGCTGTGGCACAAGTTCCGGTGGTTAGGCCTGTGCGTAGTTTTTTAGGCTGCTCTTCACTTTCTGGCCACATAGGCGATCATAGCGACTGGCTAAGCCAAAAGCCTCCAAATAGGATAGATGCTGAAGCAATTAGGTATTGGCTATATTGAAACAAACGCAGACTAACAGACTGCAAGCGTTGCTGTACCAAACCCAAACCGAGCCCAAACAAGCCCATAGAAAATAATACACCTAAGGAAAAAACCAATAAGTAAGCTAGGGCCATACCCAACTGCCCCTGAAAAGAGCTGCTACTGGTTAATACTGGCACCAAGGCTAAAGCAGGTGCACTGCCTGCAAGTCCATGCAGCATGCCGACCATGACTGGCGCGTGTGAATCTTTATTGTGTTGACTGCTCAGCTTGTTTTTTGGGCTAGGCTCAGACTCTAATACTGTGTTTTTATGGACAGCGGAGCCGTGAGTGTCTTTGGCTGCACTTTGGTGCCAGTGTGTATGTACTACATCACCATGGCGGTGTACTTGAAGCTGTAGCTTTTGTTTTCTGATGCGCCATAAACTGAAGCCTCCGATGACAATCAACAAGACCCCTACACTCGCTTCGGCTAGAACTTGCATACTCTCAGGGAGTTGAAAACCGAGACCAAAAAATAAACCACCAAGCAGCAATAATGTACCACCGTGCCCCAAGGCCCAGCTAAGGCAATATTGCAGCGTTTTCATTACACCAGCTTTACGGTTACTCAGTGCTGAAACAGCCATGACATGATCCGCATCCAGCGCATGCACTAAACCGAAGGTAAAACCTGCGGCCATCATTGCCAAAGGGCTAACTAGCATGAGAGAGCTCCACTTCTTTTTGAAGAGTATTGGCAAGCGAAAATAACTGACCTACCGCTTCTGGGTTATTTGGGAAAAACAAATGTAAGTAACTCGCCGTCAATCCCTTATCGCGATAAATAGCTTCGCCCGGAGCAGCATGACGCTGGCGACGAGCGAAACTTATTGGCTCTTGCATATCAAAACTTCGTGACCGATGATGCGCATGCCCCCGTAATTCACCCTCAGGTAACATAGCTGTTTGCATACCCTGACAACCTCGCTTGCCACGCATCGCACCCTGGCCACGCAACAAACCCAACAATGGATAACTATGTTCTTCGAGATCCGTGAGTGTTTCCAGGCAATAAAGAAAACCGCCGCATTCCGCTAGAATGGGTCGTTCCGAGCTAAAAAAGGCCTGTATTGACTGCAACATCAAGGTATTTTTAGCTAAAGCCTCAGCATGTAATTCAGGATACCCCCCGGGCAACCAAAGACCATCAGCTTCGGGCATACTTTCATCATGAAGGGGGGAGAAGAGTGTATAAGTTGCCCCCATAGCAGTTAAAAGGTTCAAATTAGCCTGATAAATAAAACTGAAGGCTTCGTCTTTTGCAACCGCGATCGTCAAGCCATCAAGCGTTTTAGGCAGTGGCGCTGATTGACTTGGCTCTGCATCAAACACAACGTCGGCAAAATGCCAATCGTCACAGCTGGAATGAGCATCGATCAAGCCAAAACCTTGCAGCAGACTTTGCGCGCCAGCTTCGAAGCGTTCTTCCAACAGATCTCTTGCTTCAGAGGCTTGCACCAAACCCAAATGCCGTTCAGGTAAGGCGATAGAAGGGTCACGCGCTAAGGTCGCAATTAAAGGAATATCATCAGCCAAAGCATTACGAATCAATTCAGCATGACGCTCAGTACCACAATGGTTAGCAATCAAACCCTGAATTTTTATATCATCACGATAAGTCGCCAGTCCGTTCATAAGAGCGGCTGTAGTTTGTGCCATGCCTTTTACATCCATCACGACCGCAATGGGAATACCAAAACTAGCCGCTAAGTCGGCACTCGATGGGTCGCCATCAAACAGGCCCATTGCCCCTTCCACTAAGATGAAGTCGGCCGTTTTAGCGACTTCAAATAAACGCTGTCGGCAGTAAGCCTCACCTGCCATCCAGATATCAAGCTGCTCTACCGGCTGACCAGAAGCTTGCTCTAAAATTTGAGGGTCTAAATAATCTGGTCCGGTTTTGAATACCCGAACAAGCTTGCCTTGATTTCGCAACAATCTCGCCAATGCTGCAGTCACAGTGGTTTTACCCTGCCCAGATGCAGGACCCGCTAAAAAGAGCGCTGCGCAGGTCACAGAATTTGATGTCGCTCCACAGATACTCATGTAGCGGTTCCTAAAGAAGAATCAAAAGAAGAATCAAGAGAAGAGGGAAAATTCGCTAGGGCTAAGTATGAGGCACCCAGTTCTTGTGCAATGACTTTTGCCCGGCCTCGCTTGACTGAAGAGTTTTCAATATCGATCACGGTGCATTCACCCGGTAATGTTATATCTTTAACCTGCTGTTTACTGCGCCCATCTGTTATTAAATAAGATTTAATAAGCAGTTCAGGCATTTTACGCAGTAAATTTAATAGGTAGCGTTGAGCATTCTGTAAAGCGTCACGAATCGGCGTACCACCTCCTGCATTCACTTGATCAAGCGTATGCCGTATTTGTTTAGGTGCTCGCACTCGTGGCAGTATATTATCAAGCTTGTCGTTACCAAAACCTAAGATAGCAAGCTGTTCACGACTTAAATAAGCTTGCTTGGCTATTTGGAGTACCACACCTTTTGCTTGTGACAGTAAGTGACTGCCCAAGGTGGAAGCCGACGTGTCGAGCAGTACAAAGTGCAGTGTCGCCTGACTGGATTGTTTTTTACGATAAGCAAGCTTCTCTGGCGGCCAATTCCCGGCAGCATTAACTAAGGTTTCGAACCAATTCGCTGAAGTTGATAAGCCTTGAGTTCGATAGCTTCCGCCTTGCCCGCTGCCTTTTTGTTTAGACGTATTTGTTTCTAGGCTATTCACCTTCTTTTGATTCACTAAGACGCTTTTTAGGGACTTTGTTAAAGGCAAAGATCCCACCGCCTCTGTTTTCAGAACTTCCGGCGACATGCTCCCCCACTGCCCATGCGTGCTGCCTTCTTGTTTACCGGGACGCGAATAAGGGTTTGTGCTGTTGTCAGTCTCATTTGAAGAAGGTGGAGTGATAGAAGGCTGTGGACTTTCAGGGGCTTGACGGTCAGTGGATTGATTAGGAGGCGGCTGATTTTGAGACGACGGGGATGAAGACTGGCGTCGATGCGCAAGAACCAAACCTTCGACCGCATCAATATCATCAAGCTTAACCTCGCTTCGCTCATGCAAGGCTGCATGTGCTGAAGCCGCTCGAAACCAGACAATATCTGCACGCAGGCCATCGACATTGGCTTGCTCTGAGCGCTCAGCAATCATCACCCTCAGCGCATCAGAACAACTCACTTCAGACAGTTTAGTTCGGGCACATTTGATTTGCTCAACTAAGTCGAGCTGTTGAGTTTTATAGCTATCAACAAAAAGCGCGGGGTTTTGATCAAAAGCTTCACGGCGGCGAACGATCTCTACTCGCTCCTCGACGCTGTAACGGGGTGACAGATCAACAGCCAAACCGAAGCGGTCATGTAGTTGAGGCCTGAGCTCACCCTCATCCGGGTTCATGGTGCCAAGCAGAATAAAATCAGCTTCATGTTGATGGCTGACACCATCGCGTTCAACACAACTTACACCGCTAGCCGCTACATCTAAGAGTAAATCGACCAAGGCATCATTCAGTAAATTGACTTCATCAACATACAAAACACCTTGGTGCGCCTTAGCTAACAAGCCCGGTTTAAATTCAACTTTTTTCTCATTCAATACTCGCTGAAGATTAAGTGTACCTGTCACCATCTCGTCGCTGGCCCCTAAAGGCAAAGTAACAAAGTGACTTGCATCTGAATTTGAAACTGGCGGTAGGATGTCGGCCAAAGCCCGCGCTAAAGTAGATTTAGCACTGCCTCTTGGCCCACTGACCAATACACCACCTATACCGGGATGAATGGCTGTCAGCGTCAAAGCCAGCTTAAAAGCGCACTGGCCAACGACGGCTGTAAATGGATAGTTCAAAATGGCTTTAGGCTTGAGCATACTGACTATCAAGCGTCTGCTTATCAAGCACCGGTTTATCTAGTACGTAGCGATTCACTGCCCAAGCGCATAATGAGCCTAAAGCTAACCAGAAAATCAGATTAGTTACACCACTGGCGATAATAAACTGGTGATGCAAATCTGTTAGTATTGCCACGGCATTAGCATCAGGGTGCATAAACTCTGGCCCTGCCGGGTGTGGTGCGCCAATCAAATAAGGCAGAGCGAGTAATGCAAGACCAACAGATTTGAAATAACTTTTTGCAAAAGCCAAGGTGCCGATTCCAATACCTGAAGCAACAACCGTTAAAAGCCACCAAGATTGACGATTATCCAGAGGTGCAGCCTCAATGCCTGGAATTTCAGGCGGTAAGCCAATACCAGGTGCAGCAAAGAACGCGATAAAACCTGCAGCACCCCATGCTAAACCTTTCACCACAGATAGCTTGGTCAGGCCTTGAAGTTGTAGCTGACTCATCACCGCCAACAATATTGCCGCAAAACCGATGCCTGCCAGCACATTGGCTAATAAAGTATATAAAGTACGCTCAAGACCATCTTCAGGTCCCCACGCCTCTTCATCATGGTGATGCCCTGCTTCCTGAGCGACAACATCTGGAACTGCAACTATTGAATCGGTAACTATTGAATCGGTAACTACAGGCTCAGCATGATGATGGTCTGAAACGGCCTGCCCACCATGATGATCTTGAACAGTAGCCTGTTGCTTTTCTATAGATTCTTCTACTACAGTTTTTTCTACTACAGGCTCTGCGACTTCATATTCTTCAGCCGCAAAAATAATAGGGGATACGCCTACATACTGAACAACTGTAAACAATAACCCACTTAAAAAACCAATAAATAAGGCATTAATAATAATTCGACGAAACAACATACAAACATTTCCAATAAATAGGGTTAGTAAATTTGGTGACGATATGGCCTGACATACAGCTAAGTATTAAGCTGAAGAGCATTAAGGCAGACGAGCTCGCGAGCCTATATTCAGCACGAGTTACCAGGATGCAGGCAATATCAATTTAGTCCTTTCCCCTAAAGAGGATTAGACCAAAAAATTTTAAGATCTACAGTTACAGATCTTAATAATTTAAAGCAAGCCTATTAATGGCAAGGAAAAGCAAGAGAGTGACGCGTATCATGCGCCGCATTATGTGCTGCATCCATTGGCATAAAACCGACAGCAAATAAAACAGCGGCACCAAAAACAAGTGCGCCGAAGGTTTGCATCAAAGGGGATAAAGTAACTTTAGAAGAAACTGATTGGTCTGAAATAACATTTGAAGACATAACTACACTCCAGGTACCCACCGTACCAATAAAAAGAAATAAACAAAACAGGCCGGTCTTCGGGCTAAGAGAGCTATCGCTTTGTTTACGCCTTCCCAGTGCATATAACTCGCGTCATATAAATAGTACCAGTGGCTAATGCAAACAAATTATCTAGTTAAATAACTAGATCTCTCATTACCGATGCGGGGGCAGCGATGGAATGACTGCCAAGAACAGAACCATACTTCCCGATTATCCCATTCTAAATGGGCACCTATTAACGAACTGGCAATAGTACGTCTGGATTGGTGTTTTTTCAAGCAGATTCGTTCTACTTCTTAGATTCACTGCTCTGGTGCACTACTTCACCGATAGAAACCAGCTGGTAGAGACTCGTAACCACCTTCCCACTCGCACGATACACATCAATCTTCAAGCCCAAGTCGCCTAAAGAAGCGTTAAGCGCACCCTGATAAAGCGAGTACTGAAACTCTCTATAAGACACGACACTTTGATCAAACAAGAACTGATGCAAGCCAGAAAGACTAAACACCAGGTGAGCACTTTTTACTTCAAGAAATACATCACCATTAAAGGCATCAATCCTACCCATAATAGATGGCTCACAAAGCTTCACCTGCTCAAAAAAGGATATCAATACTTGATGCAATGACTGTATGCTACTTTCGTTACTTAATGCCACGAGCTTAAATACACTTATACTTCACTCACACCAGCAGTTTCAAACGTCGCCATTTGGGCATGTAAGCGGCAAGCTGCCTGCATTATTGGCGTCGCAAGAGCGGCACCACTCGCCTCCCCCAAGCGCATATTTAATGACAATAATGCTTCTGCTTCCAGAGCTTGCAATACCATCACATGTCCCCCCTCTGCAGACTGATGCGAGAAAAATAACCAGGGACGAATCGAAGGGTTAATTTTCACAGCGACCAAGGCAGCAACTGAGCTGATAAAACCATCAATCAATACCGTAATACCTGCCTGAGCACTAGCAATATAAGCCCCGACAAGCCCAGCAATTTCAAAGCCACCCACACAACGTAAGCATTCTAAAGGATCTAACTCAATTAAGTTAGTATTCAAACCATGCAACTCAAGCGCCCGATTAACAACGTCTTGCTTACGCTGCATCCCAGCATCATCTACCCCTGTACCACGACCAACTAAGGCAGAAGCAGGCTGACCCAAAATGGCACACGCCAGCGCAGAAGCTGACGTCGTATTCCCGATCCCCATTTCCCCGCCAATAAATAACTGAGAAGCTTCAGATATCGCCTCTACTATAGCTAGCTGCCCAACCAGCAAGGCACTACTCAACTGCTCTAAAGACATCGCAGCCTGTTGACAAAAGTTTTGGGTTCCAGGAGCAATACGCTGATCCTGAACTTTAGGCAACACAGGTAGCTCACTCACCGTACCCAAATTAATCACACCAAAATCAGCATTCAAACTCGATGCAAGCACGGTAATTGCTGCACCTCCTGCAGAAAAGTTCTTAACCATTTCTCCAGTAACCACCTGAGGGAAAGCGGATACACCTTCATTAACAACCCCGTGGTCTCCAGCAAACACCCGTATAGTCACTTTCTCCAGCGAAGGCTTAAGCGTGCCCTGTAGGCCAGCCAACTGTGTTGCAAGTTTTTCCAATTGCCCAAGTGAGCCGGGCGGTTTAGTTAATTGCCCCTGATATGCAATAGCTTGCGCCTCTACAGCCTGATTAATTGGTTTTGCAGTCGCCAGCAGCCACTTCATAGAGCACTCCAGATAGATATAAAGTCTGATTTAATTGAGGGAAGGGGGGATATTCTATGCTTTTTTAATTGGTCTTAGCAGCAAAATTCTTATGAATTTCTTCTATACTTCCGTCTCGATACATTTCACGTAAGGTTAGATTAAGTCGCTCTAGTATTTTTTCTGACAAAGCACTATTACAAGCCATGGACTTTAGCGTGGTAAAAAAAACCAGCTCAGCTTCTCCTAGAGGCTCATTAGAGACTTGAGAAATGTACTCTGCAGACAACACATCTGTCGCCCAGAGCTCTATCCTGTTGGCATTCAATTTTTTTAAATTAGCTGTATTATCAGAGGCATATTCAACCTTAAACCCTAAAGAATCCAAATAATCCCCCATCCCACTGCCAAGATAGCTTCCCACTGTATAAGGCAAAGCATCAGTTAAGGTTTTAATTCGCATCATAGAAATAGAATCTTTTTTCTTAAAAAAAGCATGGCGCGATATGATCACAGGACTCACCCAAGCAAATTTAACTTCCTTTTCCTGGCTTCGCTCAATCGGAAAAATACAAGTATTCTCCTGAGCCGCAGTCATGATCAAACCACGCTTAACTGGCACAACCGTCAAATTAAAAGGAATACCCGCTCGCTGCATAATCAAGTCAATTACTTCGATCGCCAAACCTTTCTTATCAGTTTGAGCATCTGCCCCCCTCTGAGACTCCGTTAAATAAACATAGGGCGGACTTTCATAGGTAAGTAACTGTAACTTGGTACGATATAAAACAGGCAGACGAGCAGAGACATCAACTGACAAACACAGAAAGAATATTAACAAAGATACAAGGGCATACTTCACAAAAACACCCCTTTTGAGTATATGAACATATATTCAGTATAAGACCTCACACTAGTTTTGCCATGAGGACTCACAAGAAAAAACAATATATTCACGTC
>Ga0209290_1000357_pt1 | contig 36636 bp, 30 predicted proteins | sample EN1Hudsemesocosm_2_FD_184632 | JGI IMG/M metagenome (GOLD analysis project Ga0209290, IMG submission 184632) | Methane-oxidizing microbial communities from mesocosms in the Hudson Canyon - EN10B Hudson Canyon (SPAdes) (version 2) | ecosystem: Environmental > Aquatic > Marine > Cold seeps... | reverse complement strand
TCGAGTTGTTCTGGAAATAAGGTAGCTTGAGTGCGAGACTCGCCCGTGATAAAACCGCTCATCTTGGTATACTTTCAGTGGAAAGTATAATTATAACTCAGCCAGAGTTTTCACACACTCTGGGTCGGTTACTGACCATTGGACCTAGACTTATAAAGTCTCCTAAAATTATAAGTCTGGATGGTCGCTTGCCAGCCATAAGCGGGCACTCAAAAATTATCTGGAATTATCGTTTAGGTCTTTAAAGGAAAGCAATTTTTGATATGATGAACTGAGATGAAGTTCAAATACTGAATGTTATTCGTATCTGTTTATCTTGTATTAATGAACGAGAATTCAATAATACCCGAGTCTTATTTGTCTTTTAACTTCACTAACGCGCTAGAAAACCAGTTGCTTAGCCAGCTTTCGCCTGCTTTCCTAACACGCCTGTGAAGACAAAATACTGCGCCATACTTTCGGGCTTTATTAAACCCTCGTTCCTAAACGTATGTTATCTCGTTTAGAGTTACTAGGTTTAAACCTGTTTCAGTTTCTTGATTAATAGCTACTGCTAGAGGAAGATAACTAGAACGAGACAATCACTTGTTATACATCTTAAAGAGGAATACATGAGCAATCCAATAGTTGCAGATAACAAACCGGTTAAGGTAAGTCTTTCAAAAGGCCAAGAATATCATTTCTGTACTTGCGGTAGATCAAAGAGCCAGCCTTTTTGCGATGGTTCTCATGTAGGCACCTCTTTTACTCCAAGAGTCATTGTTTCTGATACTGATAATGAGGAAGCTTATTTGTGCGCATGTAAGCATACTGGCAATGCTCCTTACTGCGATGGGACGCACAAGCGATTCAGCAAAGATGATATTGGTAAAGAAGGACCTGGGCTAACGCAAAAACCTTTTGATTTGCCAACTGCTATATCCACCCCTGAAGAACCTACAGTAGAATATATCCATCAACTTGCCAGAGAAGGGCTAACTAAACTCGGGCATCATGGTCAAATGACATCTATGGGTGTTCCTCGCCATGAGTTACCACACTGGGATGATTTACAAATCATGGCCGCGCAAATGGCAACTAAGCCTTTGATGGAAGATGTAAGTGTGGGTTCAGAACTTATTATTGGGCCAGAAGCTAAAAAACCTTTGAAGCTAAAAATTCCGCTGTTTGTTTCTGATATGAGTTTCGGCGCTTTGTCTGAAGAAGCCAAAATATCATTAGCAATGGGGGCAGAATTAGCCGGCACAGGAATATGCTCTGGTGAGGGCGGGATGTTACCTGAAGAGCAAGAAGCAAACAGCCGTTATTTTTACGAATACGCCAGCGCGGGTTTTGGCTATAAAGATGAATTATTAAGCAAGGTACAGGCATTTCATTTTAAGGGTGGGCAGGGTGCAAAAACGGGAACTGGCGGTCACTTGCCAGGAAATAAAAACATAGGAAAAATATCACAGGTAAGAAATATTCCAGAAGGCCAGCCTGCAATCTCCCCACCTACATTTAAAAACCTATCCTCTGCTTCTGAATTTAAAGACTTTGCAGATCACGTTAGAGAAATTACAGGTGGTATTCCTATTGGCTTTAAACTAAGCGCTAACCATATAGAAAAAGATATTCAATTTGCACTGGATGCCAGTGCTGATTACATCATATTGGATGGTCGTGGTGGCGGTACAGGCGCCGCACCTGAAATGTTCAGAGATCATATTAGTGTGCCTACCATACCAGCACTTGCACGTGCTCGTCGTTATCTTGATGAGCAAGGAGCGAGTGGCCGAGTAACACTCATTATCACAGGTGGTTTACGTGTGCCTATTGATTTTGTTAAAGCGCTAGCACTTGGTGCTAATGGTATTGCCATTTCTAATAGTGCTATGCAAGCTATTGGTTGCGTGGCAGCAAGAATGTGTAATACGAATAATTGTCCAACAGGTATTGCCACACAAAAGGAAGAGTTGCGTAGAAAATTAAATATCGAAAAGTCATCTAATCAGTTACATAACTTTTTCAATGCTTCTGTAGAGCTTATGCAAGTAATGGCTCGTGCATGCGGGCACGATGATTTAAGTAAGCTAAATAAGAATGATTTGGCTACATGGCATCGTGAGATGGCATTACTTTCTGGTGTCCCCTACTCAGGAATCATGGATATATCTGGCAATGTATAACAAGGCACTCGTTCGGATGCAAACTACGCTGCGCTTCGTTTGCGCCGCTCAGTAGAACTGAGCGGCGCGTTAGTTTTAAACGGGAAAAATATGAATATAGAAATATGGTTAACATTTGTCGCTGCTTCAATCGTATTACTAATAATACCTGGGCCAACGATTCTAACCGTAATTAGTTATTCTATGTCTCATTGTCATTGACAGGTCCCGGGTCGCAAGCAGTGGAAATGTTACAGATGAAGTGTGGAAAGAATACATCAAGAATCAAAAGCCACCGGAGCCAGATGATGATTTTACCGTCGTATGACGGTTATTGGCTGACTGGCCGATCAATCCGGCTTTTAGCCGGTGGAGTATTCACCAAATTTCTGCTCTGTGAATGCACAAGCCCGAATTCGTCAGATATGCTCAATATCTTCCTCATTCGACCGAAAAATCTAGCTCGGCCCCGTGTCTGCTCGCTACGGACGACTAAGTCGGACAGGCTCCTAGATTCACAGCATGGTACGATTCAGCGATGAGTCCCTGCCGAATGACCCAATTCGCCGGCGCGGCGCGAATTCTTTGGCGATTGCTGGAGAGCAAGGGGATCGATCCGGTACCGATCTATGCTCAAGCAGGTATTGACGCGGCTGTGCTGCATGGCCAGCGCGCACGGATTGGTGTGGACCAAATGGACCAGGTCTGGACCCAGGTGACGGCGTTGCTCGGTGATGATTGCATTGCCCTTGAGATGCCCGAGTTCTGGCGTCCAGGTGACTTTCAGGCGCTCGATCACGCCTGGCTCGCATCGACCACGCTCGAGGGCGCGCTGAGCGTATTAGTTCGGTATCTGGAGGTTGTCGACCAGTCGGGACGGTTGCGATTGGTGCGCAGCCCCCGGGGAACTGCCCTATGCGGCATGCATCCGCGGTTGGGCCTCAAGGATCATGCGATGTTTCGCGAGGGTGTCGTTGCAGTGTTTGTCCATATGGCACGGCTGATCGCCGGGCCGGATCTTGTGCCGCTCGAAGTGACCTTCCGCGGTCCAGCACCATCGTGTGCGGGCCGTTACGCGCCCTGGTTTGGCTGTCCGGTGCAGTTCTCCGCCCCAAACGACTGTGTGTTGTTCGACCAGCGAGACCTCACCCGACCACTCTCCGCACAGGCTGATGTCGGCGTGGTGATTGAGCGAGTCCTGTTCAAGGAGGTCGCCCGGCTGCGAGCGTGCGAGGGCATCGCCGGTCGGGTGCAGGCCCTACTGGCCGACGCCATGCCGTCCGGCAAGGTCGGACTTGGCGATATCGCCGCCTTTCTGACCATAAGCCCCTTCGAACTCAAACGACGTTTGCGCCGCGAGGGCACGTCGTACCGCGCCGAGCTCGATGCGGTTCGGCGCGCGTTTGCATCGCAATACCTCAGTGATTCTTCCCTATCATTGATCGAGATCGCCTTTCTTCTCGGCTTCTCTGAGCAGAGTGCCTTCAGCCGTGCCTGTCGGCGTTGGTTCGATGCTGCCCCAAGCGAGCTCCGCAAGCGCTGACGCGTTCAGCGTATAGTCAAAATCAAGCCAAGCGTTTTCCCAACACACGATTCGTGGCCTTGCCAGCCTTGCCGTCGCCCCTCCACTTCGGTCAAGTACTTGGTGTCTTCCGGTCAAGCCCTGTCGCGGACGTTGAGGTAACATAGGTTCTGCAGACTACGGAGCCGCTAGTCGAGCTGGTAAAACATCATGACTGGACTTATCCGCCTCGCGCAAACAGTTCATGGGGTGTCCACCAGGATCAGTCCAAACGACGTTCGCGTTCGCGCCCGTCCTATGGTCATCGGATCGCCGACTCGAGCCCTCCCTGTCTGCAAGACTCCCCGACAATCTCAGGGGCATGTGTCATTAATTACGAGAGGAACTATCAACATGGTTGATCAACTGCGACGCACCCTGCTCAAGGGGATTGCAAGCCTGGGAACGGTGGCTGTGATATCACCGCTGATGCCGGGGATTTCCTTCGCCGCGACAAGCGGGCTGGCCGATGCCGAGCTTATGGAGCTGCGCCGTCGCGCGGCCCGACTGGCGAACTACGCCACTTTCGGCGCGAATGAAGACGAGGTCAACCGGATTATCGATACCGGTTGGGAGACATGGGTCGACCAGCAATTGGCCCTGCCGATAACGCCGCTTTATCCCAGCGCGACCTTGAATACCGACAAGCCGACGGTAAACCAGTTCTACGGGGCCTGGTGGACCAATGCCCTAGCGGCCCCGGACCAATTGCATCAGCGCGTGGGATTTGCGCTGTCGCAATGGTTCGTGATTTCGTCGGATCATCCTTTCCTGTCGGGGCGCTCCTGGACCGTGATTAATTTCTACGATCGCTTGCTCCAGGGCATCGACGGCAACTTTACCGACTTGCTCAATCAGGTGTCCACCCACCCGGCAATGTGTGGCTATCTATCCAGCCTTTACAACGCCAAGGCCGACCCTGTGAAAGGCACGGTAGCGGATGAGAATTATGCTCGGGAGGTCATGCAGTTGTTCTCCTGTGGTGCGGAGAAGCGCCACCGGAACGGTAATTTCGCTGTGGATGAGCAGGGCCAGGCTATCGCCAACTACGATGAGCAGGATGTGCGTGAAATGGCACGCGTTTTCACCGGTATTGGCCTCAAGGACCAGGCCACCTGGGGGAAGGAGAGGGGAGACTGGCTCTCTCCCGTCATCGAGTATCCCGAGTACCATGATAGCGGGAACAAACAGCTCATGGGCCAGACCATTCCGGCGGGCCTCAGTCTATTTGAGGACATCGACGCGGCGCTGGGCATCATCATTGAACAGCGAGGCAACAGCGTGGCCGGTAACTTCAGCCGCTTCATGATTCAGAGGCTCACCCTGTCCAACCCAAAATACACCTATGTGCGGGATGTTGCCATCGCCTTCAAGGACAGCAACTGGGATATCAAGACCCTGGTGCGCGCCATCCTATTGCATCCTGATGCAATCGACGGGCGCAGCGACAATCGATCCGAGACCGGCAGATTGAAAGAGCCCTTGCTGTGGTACGCCGGTGCACGTAGAGCGATCGCACCGCCCAGGGACCAGGCGTTGGCCCCGTTAACAGGCCCCCTGTTCGACAATACGGAACTGCGTACCGGCGAGGCCTTCAATCAGAAGCCGCTGGGGGCATTCAGCGTATTCGGATTCTTTCCCTGGGACTACCAGCCCGAGTCGATTCGGGGAGAAGGCACCGGCTATATCGAGTACGTCTACCCAGAGTCCTACCTATACAACTGGAACAATATCACTACCGTCAGCAACAAGCTCTGGGGTAACGTCATCAAGAGGGATAACGATGTGGTGCGATTCATGGAGGTCCTGACCTCTGGGGTCAGCAATGAGGAGTTCAGTGATTTTGTACTCGACAAGATCCTGTTCGGCAACCATCGCCCCACACTGAAAGTGGAAATGGTCGCCTTGCTCGATCAGCGCGGCTCAGTTGAATACAAAGGCAAGGTACGGGATGCCTTGATGCTCGCCACGACCTGTCCCGATTCTTTCATCATCAATCACTATCAGGAGGCCTGATTATGTCAGCCAAAACTATTGTCGTTTTCTATATGCACGGTGGACATGACGGATACAATATGTTGGTCCCCTTGGATCAATATGATCGCTATGCGCATTACCGGGGCGATATCGCTCATACCGAGAGCAGTCTGATTCCCCTAGGAATCGGCCAGGGCAACCTGGCCATTCACGGTAACTTCTCCAGAATGGCTGAGCTCATACAAGCGGGGGGCGCCGCCCCAATCCTGGGTACTGGCAACCTCATCGAGCCGACCACTCGCTCGCAGTTCGACGCCAAGTCGGTGGCGCTGCCGCCTTTTCTCTATAGCCACTCTCACCAGCAGAGCTTCAACAAGGGCGCCTACCAGCAATACTCCGGTTGGGCCGGGCGGGTACTCGATGCCTGGTATGCGGGCTCGAATAACGTCTCACCGATCAGCCCGGCAATTACCACCGGCAGCGACCGGGATCTGGTGTCCGCGGAGACGCTGGACGTATCCCAGATTACCGACGAGGGAGTGACCTGGCAGGGTCTAACTGGGGGGAAACAACAGGCCGTGACGGCCTTGATCGACGATGATAGTTACCAACATGTGGTGGAACGGGTTGCGCGTCAGGTGCTCGGCACGGCCGTCGACGGCCAGCAATACCTAGCGGATCTATTCGGCCAATTCTCGGCAAGCGGCAAGCTCAACATGGGCACTACGATTGCCAGCAAGCTCATCGCGGCAGCCGATCAGTTGGGACATGATCGTCAGATCATCCATATCGTCACTCCGGGCCCCTGGGACAGCCATAACAACCAGTTCGAGTCGCTGAACGCGGCCTACGCTAACCTGGACAACCTGTTTGTCGATTTCATCGATGAACTGGAAAGTTATGGTGTGGCCGATAACGTGGTCTGCATCACCGCGTCAGACTTCGGCCGCGGTCTCAGGCCAAACAACCGCGGTACCGATCACGGTTGGGGTAACAATCATCTGGTCTGGGGGAAGCCGGTTTTTGGCGGCCAGGCGATCGGCGATTTCGTGGACTACGATGATCCCGATTATTGGACCGGTGCCAAGCGCCTGATTCCGAAATTGGCGGACATCCAGACCTACGCGACCCTGGCGCGGTGGTTCGGTCTGAGTGAGAGCGACATCGATGTGATATTCCCGACGCTGCAGAATTTTTCTCGAAGGGATTTGGGCTTTCTCGGCGCTTGACACAAGGCCAATGCCCTGCGCCGGACTAGTACGCCGTCAAGATTCCCTTGACGACGCATGATCAAGGGGCGTGCGGCCGAGCAAGGTCGATAATTCCAGTGGGTGAAAGTCCCACTCTGGCAAGGTAGGTCAACCACCAGTATAGTAAGCATCGGGCAGGCGGAGGTAACTCTAAATGTTAAGCACGATGGGCGCAAGCCAGCAGGCCGTAAGCGGAAGTTGAAGTGATTTAGCCTCGAAATGATTTTACGTAAGCAGGACGACAGGGTGCCCCTTCTGGAAGTCCCCATTCCATGACGCGATTGACAAGTGTTATGGAGCTGCTTCGGGGTTGTAAAGCATGGCATGTTGGATATTGGGAATAATCGGTAACTCGGGATATCCTGACTTGTCTTTCAAAGAAGAGAGTAGGTTGAACAAGTGATAATAAAACAAGAACAACCGAAGCGAGTCAGGAAGTCGGATGGTGGCATAGTATCGATGAAAGTGCGTAATGTATCTGGAGAAAAGGCCATCACGACAACAACAGCGAAGCGAGGACACACGTATCATGCACAGTAATGTAGAAAGCGTGCCAACAAAATTGCAACGCATAGCTGAGAAAGCCAGCACGGACAAGGACTGTCAATTCACCAGTTTGTATCATCTGATGAATAAAGAACTACTGCTGGAATGCTTTACGCAGCTTAAAGGAAAAGCCGCGTCAGGCATAGATAATATCACCAAAGACCAATACGGCATTAATTTAGACGTAAACCTAGACAATCTAGTCGAACGACTACATAAAATGGCGTATAGACCACAGCCTGTCTTAAGGATATACATCCCCAAAGCAGGCAGTCAACGGAAAAGACCGCTGGGTATACCCACGCTAGAAGATAAGCTGGTACAGGCAGGTTTGGTCAGAATTCTACAAGCAATCTATGAACAAGATTTTCTAAACGATTCTTATGGATTTAGACCGCTACGAAGTTGTCATGATGCGCTACGCGCATTAAGCGAAACAGTCGAAGGCCAGTCCGTGCATTATATAGTCGAGGCCGATATAAAAGGCTTCTTCGATAATGTAGACCAAGAACAGCTGATGGACTTTATCAGTCATCGGATAGCGGATAAACGGATACTCAAACTCATCAAACGGTTTCTAAAAGCAGGGATACAAGAAGACGGACAGCATAAAGCCAATGAAACAGGCACGCCACAAGGAGGCGTCATTTCACCACTGCTAGCTAACATTTATCTACACTACACATTAGACCTTTGGTTTGAAAAGTGTATAAAGGAAAAGTGTCAAGGCTATGCAAGGCTCACCCGCTACGCGGATGACTACGTTGTCTGTTTTCAAATAGAAGCCGAAGCCAAGCACTTCAAAGAAGCCATGAAAACACGGCTAAAGCAATTTAACCTTGAAGTTGCCCCCGAGAAAACACGGCTGTTTGAATTTGGACACTTTGCGCAATCAAAAGCAAAATCCAGAGGCGAAAGACCAGCCACATTTGATTTTCTAGGGTTCACGCACTACAACTCAGGTAGTCGAGATGGCAAGCGTTATCGGATGAAAAGGAAAACGGTTAGCAAAAGACTGATCGCCAAAGTTGTTGCCTATAAAGAATGGCTAAAAGCAAATAGAACCTTGCCGACAGCTGAAATTATGAAAACAACAGTATCGAAATTGCGCGGACATTTTGCTTATTACGGAGTCACCGATAATAGCAAAAGTATACAAAGCTTTGCTTACTGGATTACTAAAACGCTGTATAAATGGTTAAATCGTCGTGGAAAACGGGGGTGCTACACATGGGAAAAGTTTGCGAAACTTCTCAAGTTGTATCCATTACCAAATCCACGAATTAAGGTGAATTTATTATCTACTTCAAGGTGAAGAGTGTTGTCGAGGAGCCGTGTGCGTAAATAGTGCAAGCACGGTTCTGAGAGGGGCGTGGTAACAACTGATAAGAATTAGCAATGGTTAGAGATCACACAGTAGGTGCGTGCAGCGAAGTGTACAATAAAAGTATTATCGACTCATTGACTCGCTTATCGGAAGAACTCGTCTACTCGACCAGCTTGATATTTGATTTTGACAGGGAAAGAAAACTCGATGCTTTCTCTAAGTTCTTATAACCAATCATTCCACCCGCCGAGCGGGTGAACTCGTTGTTATTCCGTGTAAAATTAATTTATCCAATGACCGCAATGGGATAGCAGACAGTGCCCATCTCGCTATTCCTCTCCAAAATTTTACATAAGACCCGTTATTTGAAACATCTTGACAGCTTACAGCCAAAAGCAGTCCGTCACGTGCTGAATGTTATTAATTTTCCCGAAAGTTTTCGCAGTTGAATTTAACGTTTGTTGTAGGTTCGAATTTATTCGTACCTACGGGCATACCGTTCAGCTAATGCATACTATTAAAGTATTAGTTTAATTTTACGTAGGCACTTATGGAACTATTAATAACGCGTTTAGTTTTAGCGCCTACTAGTCTTGTTTGTAGGATAAAAACCGATAACCTTTTGCTACTGATCAAGGTTACCGGTTTCAGGTCATTTAATCTCTAAAGTTATTTACAACAATACGGCCACCTGAGATAACTAAATCAGGATACTCAAGAAGCTTGAACTTTTCGAAAGGATTGCCGCGAACAGCAATAATATCGGCCGGAGCATTAGGCGTTAAGGTGCCTAATTGATCAATACCTAAGTTCTCTCCGGCTTTAGAAGTAGCGGCTTTAAAGACGTTAAGCACATTATTAAAATCTATTTCATGCCCGCTAGTTAATTGCAACATACGATGCATTTCTTCGGCATTAATGCCCCACGGCACATCATTATGGCCAATTTCCGAGCCGTAAATAAAGTTCGCGCCTAAGTGAGCCAGTTCATGAGTGTTGTAATTGATGCCGTGACAAGTGGATAAAGTATCTAGCGTAGTTACCATTTTTACCCCTTGATCAACTGCCCTAGCCAATAAGTTAGGATCAATTTCAGCACAAGGAATATGAGCAAACTCATCCACACCTGCATTCAACGCCAGTTCAACACCAATGTTTTCACCGACATGGGCTGTTACTTTTAAACCCAGAGAGTGTGCTTCCTCAACAATAGCTATTGCCGTCGCTTCATCCATAATCGGCCAAGGGGTAGCGGGGGCAGTGCCATGACCGTGACCACCTGACCATGGAGCGCCATGCTCACCGCCAACTTCTAATGCTATTTTGATGACCACTGCGCCAGCTTCGGCTAAATGATGAACAAGGTGACGACCTTCTTCTGGGCTATCTGCTGTTGTAGAAATAATATCACTACCATGATGTCCACCATCACCGCCCCCAAATAAGTTACTCGGATAGCCACCAGTTGCTTGAATAATGGGGCCGGCACTTAATAAACGAAGCTCGCCTTTACCGCCAGTGACTTCCCGTAAAGGTCCACCAGTATCACGTACAGTGGTTACTCCATGCTTCAAAACCGTATCCGCTGAAACGTTTTGATAGGTGATGTGAGCATGCGACTCAATAAATCCTGGTAAGATCGTCGCATCACCCAAGTCGATTGTTTTACCGCAGCCTTGAGGAATCGAATCCTGCGCTTCAACCTGCACTACTTTATCGCCTCTTACCATAACTGCCGCATTAGGCAATAAATTGTAGCCATCAAAAACTCTATCAGCTTTAAATATTCTACAACTATAAGTTTGATCACCTGCGATTACATGACTACTTATTCCCTGAGATAAGAATAGTGCAGTAAAAACGTATTTAAAACTGGATAGCGGATGTTTATTATTCATTTTTTACTTCTCCAAAATTTTTCTAATGCTAAAGCATCAATTTAGATTCTAGGAACCGAACAATTCCTCTAAAATGCGTATAATCAGCATCCATATCGAGGAAAATGTATGGATGCTGAGTAAAATAAATATTACAGGCAAATAAAATCAGTTGCCTCGCGCATTCATATGGCAGAAGTATTTTTTCTTATGTAAAAGGGTGGAGTTTGATGTCACAGCTTATGAAAACTGCAAATAATTGGAGTATTAATGTAGATGACTTGCCCTTGTCCCGTCAGGAGCAATACTTGCAGCAGTCCTTACCTTCCGATGCCGGTTTGGGGCAGTCCAATATATTCAAGATTGATGATGATCTCAGCGTAATAGAAACAAGCTGTATACCATCTAAAAAACTGTCCATTATAAGTAAAATTGAGCAGGCCGAGCCTCGCCTTGTGGTTACCCTTGGTTTAAAAGGTCATTCACTTTTTTCAGGTAGAAAGGGTAAAGAGATTGTTTTTTCGGAAGGTTGCACCACGATCACAGCATTTAATTCCAGCACCGGTCATCGTCTTTACGAGGCGAATAAAGAGGTTTTGCAGCTTCGTTTTTCAGTAACTCAAAGTTGGTTAAGCCGATACTTTGGCGCTGATAAATTTGCAGAACTATTTTCTAAAAAAAATATTCAAATTATCACCTCCCAGCCTATATCACCCTCCAGTTTATTTACTGCCCAGAAAATGTTAAGCAAAACAGATAGCCAAACAACTCAGCAAATATTGGTTCATGCTCAGGCACTGACAATACTGGCGGCAGAACTTGAACAAGCCGGTAAAGATTCGCTTGGTAAAATCTCCTATAACAAGCCGACAGATCAAGTAATCGCAGTTTCAGCCAGAGACATACTGTTTCATGAATATAAAAACCCGCCATCGGTAGCTGAGTTAGCCATACGTTCAGGAACCAATCCTTATAAATTAAAACAGTTATTTCACCATTTCTACAGCAATACACCGTACGGTTTGTTACTAGAAATCAGGATGCAGAAAGCTTATCACCTGCTCAAAACAAGCCATTGTCATGTTGGCATTGCTGCAGATGCTGTTGGCTATAACCACCCAAGTAATTTCAGTGCTGCTTTTACAAAACACTATGGAGTCACACCTAAACAGCTATTAAAAACATAAGCAGGAGTTTTGATGCTCCAAATTTCGTTCTAATGTGGGGGCATCAGATAGGCTACTCAGGCTCGATAACAGCCTTTTAATGTAAAATTTTATAGCGACCAAGTTTGGTAAGTACAACTTAATTTCATGCCCCCTTAGCGAACTAAAGTCCGCCCTACCCTGCGATCTTCTTATCTGATCTTTCAGGTTTAAAAAGTTCTGCGGCAAACTCAAGATACGCTGTCATTTGAGGAGTTACGGGGATTTTCCATTTTTTTTCTACGATACGCGAGAGTATATTATTTAACCAGATCCGGTTAGCTTTAGCTTTATGGATGATCAAATGATAGGATTCTTGCTCGCCAATAATGGCAAAATCTTCAAGCCAAACTTCAATGGATTCTGGTTCTCCAACCAGCTGTATTTGCACATAGGCCGTGCGCGCATCGAGGTCAAAGCTAAAGCCAGTTAATTCCGCAATATCTTTAAGGATGATGTTTGCTACCCATTTAATCAATTTGGTAGGGGTTAATTTGATTACTAATTTTGTTAACTTTACTTTAAAACTCATTTTTAACCTTCTTTTTATTATTATTAGAATAAGAACTTCAACTTATACCATTATTTGCCCTATGCATTGCGTAAATTTGATGACAATAAGTAACTTCTCATTATTAAAGGGTACAGGCCGTTTTTTCAGCCCATCATTCCTGCGTGCAGTTAGCAGGACTCTATGTTTAACATGGATTCCCGATAAAAGACTTCGGGGATGACGAGTGTTTATATGTATTTGCTGGTGAATAATGAGAAGTTACGACAATAAATAGTAACTATCTCTTATAATACAGAGCCCACCCTTTTTACAAAAAACCGTATGAATTTTAAGTACCCCTCCAAATGGCTAATCCTGCTATTTTTGTCTTTAAATCAGCCTAGCTTATTAATGGCTTCTGAAATCGTCATTCCTCAAGCTAACGCGCCATTAAACGCTCAAACGCTAGTTGCTAAGGTATTAAGCGCAAACCCACAAATAGAAATCGCCCAAGCAACATGGCAAGCCTCCAGCGCACGTATTGGTCAAACTTCCGCATTAGATGATCCGCAACTGAACTACACGATGGCACCCATGACCATAGGTGGGCAGGGTAACTACGGACAGAAGATTGAAATCTCCCAAAAAATCCCTTGGTTAGGGAAATTAGACTTACGTAATGCGACCGCAAGCCATAAAGCCGAGGCTGAGCAACATAAAATAGCCATTTTACAATTACAGCTATCAGCCAGCGCCAAAGCTCTTTTTGCTGACTGGTATTTTGTCCATCAAGCGATTGCTATTAATAAAAATCAACGCACTTTATTAACTGAACTGCGTACCATTTCAATGAATCGTTACAGCACGGGGGAAGCGAGTAAACAAGAAACATTACAAGCGGATGTGGAAATAGCCTTGCTAAAACATCAAACGATAGCACTTGAGCGTGAAAGTCGCACTATTCGTGCGCATATCAATACTTTATTAAACCAATCCCCAGATAAGCCATTAGCTAAACCAGTCGATTTAAAAACTATCGACACTTTGCCAGAAATCAATAGTTTGCAAGAACAAGCCTTACAATCTCGCCCTGAATTGAAAGCATTAAATGCCACGATTAAAGCAGCGAAATCTAATTCTGAATTGGCACTCAAAAATAACTACCCTGATATTAATCTTAAAGCGGGGTATAACAGTTTATGGGATAACAGCGATAAGCATTTCACCATTGGTATTGGCTTTACCCTCCCTTTGTATCAGGGCAAATATAGAGCTGCAGAAAGCGAAGCGTTCGCTTTGAGCAAACAAGCTGAGTGGACGCGCGTTGATTTTATCGCCCAACTAAAAGAAGAGGTGCAGATTGCTTATGATCGAGTACATGAAAGCCAGCATATATTAGGCTTATATAAGGGTAAGCTACTCCCACTAGCAAAGGAATCAGTACAAACAGCACAGTCGGATTACCAATCAGGAAAAGGTAACTTTCTCACGCTGATTAATAGCGAAAAAAATCACCTACAAACTCAACTACAAGTAGAACAAGCGTTGACCAATACTTATAAACGACTCGCCGAGCTTGAAAGTGCTATCGGTAGTTTTGCTCCTTTATCTGCTGTATTCCAAACCAATAACACACCATGAAAGCCATTTATAAAATTCTACTTTTGCTCCTCTTTATCGGTGTTTTAGCTGGACTATTTCTATTGTCTAGCCCTAAGTCAGATAACAAAACTAAGGTGCAAAAACTCGGTGAAAATCATTTTGCTGGCCCCTTTAAAGTTCAAGTCGTCATTAGCCCCGAACAAGCTAAAGTCGGCAATAACCACGTTCAAATCTTATTACTTAATAAAGACAATGAGCCTGTCATTAACGCCAAAATTAAAGCCGTTGCAGAAATGCCTGCGATGGGGTCTATGCCGACGATGTACGCCCCTGCTGAAATAAGTAATGAGCAAACAGGGCTTTATCAAGGGCAATTTGAACTGCCTATGATGGGCGCGTGGCCATTAACTTTAAATATAGATGCAGGCGCACAAGGTCAAGCGGAGATTAGTTTTGATATGAGTACGAGCCGCAAAGGTCTAACTCTCTCATCAGCAACACCGAGTACTTTTGCACACGCTGAAAATACGGGAAAACGCTCGACTGAATTACAGCCCAAGGCTTTCACCGTTGATGCATACCGTCGTCAATTGATTGGTCTGCGCACGGAAGAAGTCACCTGTATTCAGATGGTTAAAACACTGCAAGCAAGTGCAATAGTCACTTATGATGAAACTCGCCTAACTGATATTAATCTTAAATTTGATGGTTGGATCGAGCAATTAAATGCAGATTTTGTTGGTAAAAAAGTGGCAAAAGGCGAGCCATTACTTAGCGTTTACAGCCCTGACCTTATTTCTCTGCAAGATGAATATGTACAAAGTTTACAACGACATCAAACAGGGCTTAAGTCCGCTATTGCGCGTCGTTTAACTCTTTTGGATATTAACCCAAGACAAATTCGGACGATAGAAAAACGTGGCCGTGCTATTGATGCTCTGCCCATCTTATCGACTATTAATGGCACAATTATCGAAAAACATATCGTTACTGGCTCGGCTTTTAAAGCAGGCACTAAGCTGTTAACACTGGCTGATTTATCTAGCGTTTGGGTAGAAGGTGAAATTTATGCAAAGGATTTACCTAATGTAACCATTGGCATGAGCGCACACGTATTCGTTGATGATAAAACAGATAATACTTTATCGGGAACCATCAGCTTTATTGAACCTGTGCTTAATAATGCAACGAGAACAGCCCGTGTTCGCGTACAACTTGCTAATCCTGAAGGCTTATTACGCCCCGAGCAATATGTACGCTTACAGTTGCAACTGGAGCTAGGTCCGCGTCTAGTGGTTCCTAGAGAGGCAGTGATCTTTAGCGGGAAAAATCGCATCGTCTTTCTGGATTTGGGTGAAGGTCGTTTGCAAGCACGGAAAATAACCACGGGTGAAAGTAATGAAAATTTCATCGAAGTCCTTGACGGTTTAGTACATGGCGACCTAATTGTTAGTTCAGGAAATTTTCTCATCGCATCAGAAAGCAAAATGAAATCAGGAACAGAGCAATGGTAAGTAAATATTAATAGTTAATTTAACACTTTTGTAGGCTGGGTAGAATGAAGTGCCTGCTTTTTAGGCACGCAATGAAACCCATCAACCCTGCACAAGAATGATGGGTTTCGCAAAAAAACGCTCTACCCACCCTACATGAAACTTTAAAACCAAAATGTTAAAATAATTATGCACAAGCACTTAGATAAACCACTGAGCCTGATTCAGAAAATAATTGCCTACTGCGCGCACAATACTTTAGTCACACTGCTATTAATTGCCGCTTGTGCCTTTGGTGGCTACCGCGCATTACTGAATACACCGCTCGATGCCGTGCCTGATTTATCCGATGTACAGGTTATTATTTATACCGAATGGGCAGGCCGCAGCCCAGATTTGGTTGAGGATCAAATTACTTATCCATTAACCAGCAAATTATTAGCCGCGCCTAAAGTAAAATCCGTACGCGGGCAAAGCTTCTTCGGGCTGAGCTTTGTCTATGTAATTTTTGAAGACGATACCGACCTGTATTGGGCGCGTTCGCGCGTATTGGAATATTTAACCACAGCGGCAGCCGCTTTACCCGAAGATGCGACACCCACATTAGGACCCGATGCCACCGGTGTCGGCTGGGTATTTCAATATGCGTTAGTAGATAAATCGGGCAATAATGACCTTGCACAACTGCGCAGTTTTCAGGATTTTAAATTACGTTATTGGCTAGAATCAGTCGAAGGTGTCGCTGAAATTGCCTCTATCGGTGGCTTTGAGAAGGAATATCAAGTTACTGTTGATCCTTATAAATTGGCCAACTACGGCATTACTTTAAAGCAAATGGCACAAGCCATACGCCGCTCGAATAATGATGTTGGCGGACGGGTATTAGAAATTTCAGGCCATGAACATTTTATCCGTGGCCGAGGTTATATTCAGTCCGTTGCCGATATTGAGCGTATTGCTTTAGGTGTCAATAAAAACGGTGTGCCAATTCTCGTCAGCCACATCGCCCAAGTCAGTCTTGGCCCTGCATTACGCCGTGGTTTAGCTGAGCTCAATGGCGAAGGTGAAACAGTCGGCGGCATTGTTATCATGCGTCATGGTGAAGATGCGCTGAATGTTATTGAGCGCGTAAAACAACGCCTTAAAGATATTAAAAAATCTCTACCCGAAGGCGTGGAAATTGTCACAGTCTACGACCGTTCCGCTTTAATTGAACGCGCGATCAATACTCTTAAACATACACTCAGCGAAGAAATGCTCGTTGTATCGCTAGTGATTATGGTGTTTTTATTGCATTTGCGCTCTGCTTTAATCGCCATTATCACTTTGCCTATTGCCATTTTATTGGCTTTTATTCCCATGTCGGCACAGCATTTACCCGCCAACATTATGTCCCTCGGCGGTATTGCTGTAGCAATTGGAGCTATGGTCGATGCCGCGATTACTATTATTGAAAATATTCATAATCGCCTAGAAAATATCCATGAGCCTGATGATGCGCAACGACGTGCAGTTATTATTCAAGCTATGCAGGAAGTGGGTCCGAGTATTTTCTTTGCCTTATTAATTATTACCGTATCATTTTTACCGATTTTTGCTTTAGAAGGCACCGAAGGTCGTTTATTTAAGCCTTTAGCGTTTACCAAAACCTATGCTATGGGATTTTCTGCGCTACTCGCGATTACCCTGATTCCTGCACTAGCCGTTTTATTAATACGCGGTAAAATACGCGGTTCAAAAAATTGGCTTAACCGCGCTCTGGTTGCTATTTATAGTCCTATCGTGCGCTTTTCCATTCGTTTTCGGGCTGGTGTGATTATCACTGCCATTATTTCTCTTATCATTACCGTGCCGTATTTTTTCAAACTCGGCAGTGAGTTTATGCCACCGCTCAATGAAGGCAGTATTTTATACATGCCCACGGCTTTACCAGGCATGTCGATTACTGAAGCAAGCAAAGTGCTACATTCGATGAATAAGCAAATTAAGACCTTTCCCGAAGTCGAAACCGTATTCGGGAAAATAGGCCGTTCCACCAGCCCAACCGATCCCGCCCCTTTATCAATGGTCGAAACGGTCATCACCTTAAAGCCAGTAGATCAATGGCGTGCAGGTTTAACATGGGATGATTTAATTGCCGAAATGGATGCCAAACTCCAGTACCCTGGCATGCCTAATATTTGGTGGATGCCGATTCAAACTCGTACTGAAATGATGGCAACAGGCATTCGTTCTGGGCTAGGTATTAAAGTGTTCGGTGATAATTTGGATAGCATAGAAGCAACTTCAATCCTTATCGAGCGACTTCTTCAAGAAGATGAACGCACTCACCCTTATACCCGCAGTGCCTTTGCGGAACGCTTAACAGGTGGCTATTACCTCGATTTTACAATTGATAGAGATAAAATCGCTCGTTATGGTTTAACCATTGCCGATGTGGAAGAAGTATTAAGTGCAGCCATTGGTGGCTTAACCGTTTCAACAAGCATTGAAGGCCGTGAACGCCATGCGATTAATTTGCGTTATGCGCGTGATTTCCGAGATACGCCAGAAGCCTTACAGCAAGTGCTTGTACCCACACCTAGCGGCGCACAAATTCCCCTCGGTCAATTAGCGAGTCTTGAATTTATCAAAGGCCCGCCAATGTTACGCAATGAAGCTGGCGAATTAGTGTCTTTCGTATTTGTCGATGTCAAAGATATTAGCTTTGTGGATTATGTGAGCCTTGCTAAAAAAGTAGTCAATGAAAAAGTATCGCTCTCGGCTAATATTAGAATCGAGTGGGCGGGACAATATCAATATTATGAACGCGTGAAAGAAACCCTAAAAATCCTTATCCCGATCACCTTATTAATTGTCTTTCTAATGCTGTTTATTAACCATGGTTCACTCAGCGAAACTTTGATTATTTTGCTCGCTATCCCATTTTCACTAATTGGCTCTGTCTGGTTACTGCACCTACTGGAATACAATCTCAGTATTGCGGTATGGGTGGGCATGATTGCTTTAGCTGGGCTTGCCGCTGAAATGGGTATCTTGATGCTGCTCTATTTAAACTTAAGCTATCAGCAACGACTCACTGACAACCGTTTACATTCTTATCAAGATCTTACCGAAGTCATTGTTGATGGAGCTGCGCGGCGTATCCGTCCAAAACTAATGAGCGGCATGACGACGCTGGTTGGGCTTACGCCTATTTTATGGCAGACAGGCGCTGGAGCCGATGTCATGAAGCGCATTGCAGCACCAATGGTTGGCGGTATGATCTCTACTTTGATTTTAGTTTTAATCGTCTTTCCCGCGATTTATTCTTATTGGAGAGGGGCTGAGCTTAAGCGCTAAGACTGAAATACTCAATCGAGCTATATTATTCCCCGCTTAACGTCATTCCCGAAATATTTTTATCGGGAATCCACGCCTAGCAATAGCTCCTGCTAATAATGAACAAAAATGACGTGAAATTAATATTCTTTTACACGCACATAATGAGACAAGACATTGCAACCTGGAACGCCTCTAGCTATACTCAACATATAGCTGCGTAGGCAGGGTTGGTGCTTTTTCAACCCAACATTTACCACGCAATACGTTGGGTTACGAAAAGATGTAACTCAACCTACGGAACTTGTAGCCCGCTATAGAGCTTGCGGAATACGGGAAGTTCGGAGCAACCATTTCCCGCATTCCGTAAACTACATGCGAGCTACAACGGTAACTCATTTGATTTGAAAGTATTTCCCAAAGCAGCTAAAGCTTGTGGGTAATCAGCTATAGTTTTAAGGTTCAAACACAAAGGATTAGAGCTTTTATTTATAACAGGGAGCAATCCGGCACCCAATCGAATCATGTCACGAAATTCTGTAAAGCATGAGCATAAAAGCCCCCTCTGATATGAAAAATTTAAGGCCTAATACATTTACTGCGAACCTAAAGCTAACGGTTGGCATGATTATCATCATTGCCATTGTTGTCTCAACTTACGTTTGGTCAGAAAAACAAATTGCTCAAGCAAACAACTTGCGTATCCGATCCTTTCAGCTAACGGATGAGTTGCGTCAATCATCAAATGACTTAACACGTATGGTACGAACCTACGTAGCCACTGGCATTCCTATCTACAAAAAACACTACCAGGATATTATTGATATTCGTAACGGGAAAATACCCCGCCCAAAAAACTACAACCAAGTGTATTGGGACTTTGTTCTAACCGGTGAGACAGCAGAAAACATTGATACTACACCAGCTGTCGCACTACTTGATTTAATGAAACAAGCTAACTTCCCAGAGCAAGAGCTACAAAAACTGGCAGACTCAAAAGCTCATTCAGATAAACTGACTGGGGTTGAGTTTGAGGCAATGAGATTGTTTGAAGCATCGGAAACGGACAGTAAAAGTAAGGCTCACTCGATGCTATATGATGATAATTACCATCTAGCAAAGGCTGACATCATGCGGCCTATTAATGAGGTCACTTCGCTGATGGATCAGCGCACTAGCACTGCCGTTAGTCATGCGAAAGAAATGGCTATCACCCTATTAATTGTATTCGTCGGATTTGTATTAGGGTTAATCTTCACTTTGTTCCGCCTTTATTCATTATTGAATAGTCAATTAGGCGATACTCCAAGCAAAGTACAGCATGAGATTGCTAAAATTGGCAGTGCCGACTTTACCTCGGCCATCAATGTGCCTGCAGGCACAGAAAGTAGCGTGATGGGATGGCTGGCAAAAACGCAAGCTAAGTTAATTACATTAGAACATCAACGTAAGCTTGCAGAGGAATCCTCGCAAGCTGCCTTGGAGAAATTGCAGAAGGTAGCTCGTTTAGTTCCAGGAGTGATTTATCAATATCATCTCAATCTTGATGGCAAATCCAGTTTTCCGTTTGCCAGTGATGCCATTAAAGAAATATATAAAGTTAGTCCTGAGGAGGTTCGAGAGGATGCATCTAAAGTTCTTGAAATTCTTCACCCTGATGATTTTGAGAATATTATTACTTCAATCCAACAATCTGCTCAAGAATTGACTCTGTGGCACTGTGAATACCGGGTGAAATTTAATGATGGCACGGTGAACTGGTTGCTTGGTAATGCCATGCCTGAACGTGAAGCGGATGGGTCTACGCTTTGGCACGGCTTTATCACTGATATTACTGAGCGCAAACAGGATGAAACAGCATTAAAAGAAAAAGAAGAACGCTTGGCTTTAGCTACCTCCCGTAATGGCATTGGCATATGGGATTTTAATCTGCTCACACAAGGTCTCGTGTGTGATGACTTAACACTCTCTTTTTACAATAGAAAACGTGAAGATTTTAACAATTCTGTTGAGACTTGGATGGAGTGGTTACACCCTGACGACCTTGCGAGCTCTTATCAAGTTATTCAGGATGCCATTTCGGGAAAACGTCCATTTAACCATCAATTCCGTAGTCTATGGCCGAATGGGGAAATACGTTACATTCAAGCTAGAGCGCAGATACTTTATGATGCCAGTGGAAAGCCTTTGCGGATGATAGGCACTAATATCGATATCACTAAAGAAAAACAAATCGAGCAGGCACTAAGAGAAAGTGAATCTCGAATCAATACTTTGGTGAATGCTATTCCAGACCTAGTATGGTTAAAAGATGCCGGTGGCGTTTACCTTTTTTGCAACCCTATGTTTGAGAAATTCTTTGGCGCTAAAGAAGCCGATATTATTGGCAAGACCGATTACGCTTTTGTAGGTAAAACTCTGGCTGATTCTTTTCGAGAAAATGACAAGCGGGCGATGTTAGCTGGCCAGCCTAGTGTCAACGAGGAAAAATTAACTTTTGCTAACGGTAGTCATCATGGGCAGTTCGAAACTATAAAAACGCCTATGCTAAATGAAGAGGGTAAGCTTATTGGGGTGCTGGGGATTGCTCGCGATATCACTGAACGTAAACTGGCAGAACGCGCTTTGCATGAGAGCCAGAAAAAATACCAAGAGTTACTCAATGATGTTGGCGAAAAGTTTGTTATTTACAGTCATAATTTGAACGGGGAACTGCTTTATGTCAGTGGTGGAGTAGAAAATGTTATAGGCCTTTCTAAAGAATTTGTAATGGGTAAAAACTGGGGAACCTTGGTTAATTGGTTGCCAGGTATATTGGAGCAAGCACAAGACAAAGTCACCGAACTGGCAACAGGCTCGGTGGATTTTATTCAGCATGAGATGCATTTTACTCACCCAGATGGTCATGTACGCACGCTTCATGTCTCCTCACATGCGACTCGCAACCAAAATGGCGAGGTGCTTAGTATTGACGGTATTGTTGAAGATATCACAGAACGCAAGCAATCCGAAAAAGACCTCCGTATTGCTGCCGCTGCTTTTGAGTCCCAAGAAGGTATGTTTGTGACGGATGCTAATAAGGTGATTCTACGAGTGAACTTAGCTTTCACCACTATCACAGGCTATAGCGCAGAAGAGGTGATTGGCAAAACACCTCACATACTAAGCTCAGGTAAGCAGGACAAAGAGTTTTATACCGCCATGTGGAAAAGTATCCATAACACGGGGGCCTGGGAAGGTGAAATATGGAACCGACGCAAGAGCGGTGATATTTACCCTGAGCAACTGACCATCACTGCGGTGAAAGATGCGACCGGTATCACAACCAATTATGTCGCTACCTTAACCGATATCACCAAGAGCAAAGCGGCTGTAAATGAAATTAAAAATCTAGCCTTCTACGACCCGCTAACTAAACTACCGAATAGACGTTTAGTGCTAGAACGTCTTGCACACGCACTATCAGCGAGCACTCGTACAGGCCAATATGGCGCCCTACTCTTTCTCGACCTTGATAATTTCAAGACGCTCAATGATACCCTAGGGCATAATTTTGGAGACCTCCTTTTACAGCAGACAGCGGAGCGCTTGAACAACTGCTTGCGTAAAAGTGACACGGCTTCGCGTATAGGGGGCGATGAGTTCGTGGTACTACTGGAAGGCCTCAGTGACCAAGAGGTGGGTGCAGCAACACAAGCAGAAGCAACGGGCTATAAAATATTGGCGGCGCTCAATGCACCATACGAGCTTAGTACTCATACCTATAACAGCAGCTCCAGCATAGGTATTACTCTGTTTGATAAGCGACATATAAAACCAGAAGAACTGTTAAAGCAAGCAGATATTGCAATGTATCAAGCCAAGCGTGAAGGTCGCAATGCATTGTGTTTCTTTGAGCCTAAAATGCAAGAAGTCATTCATGCCCGTGCTGAGCTGGAAAAATCTCTACGACTTGCCATTAAGCAACAGCAATTTGAGCTGCATTACCAAATACAAGTTGACCAAGCAGGTCAGGCTTTAGGTGCTGAAGCATTAATTCGTTGGCATCACCCAACGCGAGGTATAGTCTCACCGTTTGAATTTATTCCTGCCGCTGAAGAAATGGGGCTAATTGTCCCCATTGGACAATGGGTACTAGAAACAGCTTGCGCCCAACTGCAGACATGGCAACAAGATGCATTGACTCAAAAATTAACCTTATCAGTCAATGTCAGCGCCAAACAGTTTAGTCAGACTGATTTTGTAGAGCAAGTGAAGACTACTGTAGAACACTATGCCATTGACCCAAAGCTGCTCAATCTAGAGCTCACAGAGAGCTTGTTACTAAATAAGGTGGAAGATACCATTGCCACTATGAACGCCTTACAAACAATTGGCATTCACTTTGAATTAGATGATTTTGGTACAGGGTACTCATCACTGCAATACCTAAAAAAATTACCGCTCCACCAATTGAAGATTGACCGAACATTTGTAAATGACATCGCCACCAATGTGAGCGATCAAGCCATTGTAAGTACCATCATTGCTATGGCAGAAAGCTTGATGTTAAAGGTAATTGCTGAAGGCGTGGAAACCGAAGGGCAACGACAACGACTGCTAAATAAAGGCTGTATTAACTACCAAGGGTATTTGTTTAGTAAACCTGTACCGATTGAAGAGTTTGAAGCTTTGCTGAGGACAATTTAATTTTCGTTTTCTTTTCAATCGAACGAACAATAACAAATTAATCCCACCACCAGCTACGACAGAAATTTACTTAACAAATTTAACCGCATAGTATAAATAAACCCCACCCACTTTGAAATGTGTAGTTTTTAGTTAATACTCTTTTCGTATTTATTCATTCCTTCATGCTGTTAGCAGAAATCTACATTTAACATGGATCCCCGATAAAAGACTTCGGGAATGACTATATCTTATATGAAATTTAGGGGGAGTATGTGAACGATTACCTTTGATTAGGCTCTCATCAATGAGCCACAACAAAAAATTGAAATTATGCTATCTAAAATGACGGGCGGACATACATTTCCCACCCGATTTACCTAGGCGATTAAAATGAAAATTGGCATACCTAAAGAAATAAAAGATAAAGAAGCCCGAGTAGCGATTACCCCGCAAGGTGTAGCAAAGCTTATTCAAGCCAAGCACTCTGTCTTTGTGGAGTCTGGTGCGGGTCTTGATTCTGGGTTCAGTAATGAGCAATACCAAACAGCAGGCGCAAATATAGTTTCTGCTAGTGATGCGTGGAATACTGATTTAGTTGTAAAAGTTAAAGAACCTCAAGAATCAGAATACCAATATTTAAAACAACAAATCGTATTTACTTTTTTCCACTTGGCGGGAGTGAATAAATCACTCACTGAAGAGCTGATAAAAAAAGGTACAACCGCGGTTGCTTATGAATCACTTGAAGATCTACAAGGGAAATTACCTATTTTAGCGCCGATGAGTGCTGTTGCTGGAAATATGTCCGTGTTAATGGGAGCTTATTATCTGGCTAAATTTAATCAAGGTAATGGCATGCAATTAGGCACCATTATGAATAAATCCTATGGCAAAGTCGTCATTCTTGGCGATGGTGTGGTTGGTCAACATGCAGCTCATGTTGCTTCAGCAATGGGTGCTGCTGTTTTTGTTGCTGGCCGTCACGCTGAAAAGTGGGAAACACTCAAAGCTTCGTTGCCGACAGTAAACTTCTTTATCTCCAATTCTGAGAATATTGCTGCACATATCCTAGACGCCGATTTAGTTATCGGTGCAGTGCTTAGCCGTGGCGCAAAGGCACCAAAAATAATAACGGAAAGCTTGTTAAAAACAATGCCTTTAGGCTCCGTTATTGTTGATGTCAGTATTGATCAGGGCGGGTGCTTTGAAACGTCTAGGCCAACGACGCACTCAGATCCTGTTTTCATAAAACATGGGGTCGTTCATTATTGCGTATCCAATATGCCGGGAGCCTACCCGAAAGCCTCTACTCTCGCACTTACAGAAGCAAGCATAAACTACGTCTTAGATCTTGCCGACAACTCCCTCAATGGTTTTCTCGCAGATAAAGGAAAAATTAAAGCGATTAACACCTATCAAGGCAAAATTACCGCGGAAAAAGTGGCCAAGGATTTAGGTTTGTATGATTTTTTTCAGTCACTAAACCTAAATGCTCGGTAAAAGAGATGATTATCCAGGAAGGGGGTGAAGATACTCGCTTTCTCCCCCTACCCTGTTACATACTGCGATTCTATCTCTATGTTGAAAGAGATCTCTTACATTCCGGAAGAATCACCAGCCGCTTTTGCATGTTCGGACGCCTCATTGGCAGCCTTATGAGCGGCAGCCCATGACTGCTGTGCTAATCCAATGTGCTTTTGCGCCTGTTTCTTATTACCCTTAGCGAAATCTTTGGCAGCAGCGCCATGATGCTGAGCTGCTGCTTTATTTTCTTTAGCGGCTATTTTATGAGATTCAATAGCCATTTCATGATGCGTCGCAGCCATTTCATGATGTTTTGCCATCATCTCATGCTTTTCTGTTGCAGTAACTTCGCCAGCTATTGCAACGCCACTTAAAGCGGTAAGAAAAGTGATTAAAAGTACTTTTAATATTACATGCCTGTTCATAATTAACTCCTCATTATCATATAATTTAGCCTAGATACTCTTAAGCTATCTGCAAATTTCGAAATTATAGTGATGGTTCACCTCCTTTCTGATTAGCTATGATTCAATTCCCACGAAGGAATCCCTCAAAGGGGCAGGTATTATGTTTATATTCAACGTTGTACAAATACTTACTGGTCTATTACGCAACAGTTTTTCTCATTGAATATCAAGCGATATGCTAGGCTATAAGTGAACCTATTTTATTTAGGCAGGTGATAAAAAAACCTTAGTACATAGTTACTTGCACTGCGCTGGGATGTTGACCCTTTGGCTACTTAATGTCTAAGCAGTTCTGTCAACTTACCACAAAAATCAATAATTTTCTTTACTTTTTTATTTTTTTATGAGCAGTAAATTACACAATTTAATTAGGTAAGCCGAAGGAAAGCGACTACCTATCCAGCGTAACCGTAAGACTTAACTCTCCATCATCCAAATAAATTTCACCTTCCTGAATATTACACTGCAATTGCATAGAGCGCTTAACCATAGCTTCCACGCCTTGGGCATTAATATGTACGACTTTCAAATTGTTAAAACGCTGTAACTTGCTTTGCTGCTGCTCCCACCAGACTTTTGCTTTGCGTTCATCGTAGGTGTAAATAATCACTTGCTTGGCACGCCCACAGGCTTTGCGAATTCTTTTTTCATCGGGCTGACCCAAATCAATCCATAGCTCAACTTCACCAGTCAGTGTCTTTTGCCAAAGATCAGGCTCATCATCACTGCCTAGGCCTTTGGTAAAGCTAAGCTGCTCACTCGCATTGGCCATAAATGCGATTAAACGCACCATAAATCGAAAATCTGTTTCAGATGGATGTTGCGCCACGGTTAGTTCGTGACTTTGATAATAATGCCGATCCATATCAGCAATGTTGAGAGAGATTTTATTGATTGTTGAACTAATGGCCATAAGTTAATTTCGGGTTTGTGTGTCACATTGAAAGTGATTTTTAAGAAAAATAGCAGGCTAAAGCACTGCGCCCCAACAAACTAATGCTTCAAAATTTATTCGTACCTACGGATATCTCATACAAATTAAGCATATTATTAAAGGGGGGTTGTGGGAGAAGTTTTTAACCGCGATCTTATACAAGTTGGGGCTTACACTTAAGGCGAAACATTAAGGTAGAGTTTGGAAACTATAAAAAAGCTAAAGATTTTTTACTCCTTATTACCCAACAAGCCAACATCAGCACTTAACGAATCTCACTAAATAAGGTACATTATCGGCTATGTTAGAGCACTGGTTAAATCGATGCTTCTGCAAAAAAATACCACGAATTTTAGCAGATAATCCAACAACACTATAAAACAAATGACACAAAGCGCTGAACTAGAGCAAGCACCTGAACTTATTGCCGCTGTTGATCTTGGCTCCAATAGTTTTCATATGATTATTTGCAGCGTAAAAAACGGGCAAATAAAAACCATCGACCGCTTAAAAGAAATGGTACGACTAGCATCGGGTTTAAACGAAAAAAACATCCTCGACAAAGCAACCCAACAACGCGCATTAGCTTGTTTAGAGCGCTTTGGTCAACGCATTCAAAATTTCCCCGATAATAATGTCCGCATCGTCGGCACCAACACCTTACGCACAGCTAAAAATGCTGAGCAATTTTTAGCCAAAGCAGAACTTGCTCTAGGCTATCCAATCCACATTATTTCTGGAATAGAAGAAGCACGACTAATTTATCAAGGCGTTGCTCATAGCTTACAAAGCAATGCTAATCGCCGCTTTGTTATGGATATCGGTGGCGGCAGTACAGAATATATTATTGGTACTAATACCACCCCCTCTCAAAAAGAAAGCTTACGCATGGGCTGCGTTACCGTCAGCAACCGCTTCTTTACTGATGGAGCCATCAGCTCCAGCCAATTTCACAAAGCGACCATCTTTGTTAACCAGCAACTCAGTAGCTATAAAAAATTATTTAACAGCCGCCAATGGGATGAGGCCATTGGCGCATCAGGTAGTATCCGCGCAATAGCTAAAGTTATCACCGCCAGTCAATGGAGTAATGATGGCATTACTCTACAGGGCCTAAAGAAATTAAAAGATCACGTACTCACATGTAAACATATTTCTGAAATCCAATTACCCGAATTAGACGAAGAACGCCTGCCTGTCTTTATCGGCGGCCTAGCCATTTTATATGCCACCTTCCAAACTTTAGACATAGAACAAATGAGCGTTTCTGACGGCGCTTTACGCGAAGGCCTGATCTACGACTACTTAGGTCAAATATCAGATCATGATGTTCGCTCAGATACAGTAAACCTACTCACTACGCATTACCATACCGACACTAAACAAGCAGAATCCATCAAAAACACCATTACCAATATATTAGCGCAATCTAGCACCTTCTTAGGTGCACAAACCAAGCTAATGACTCAATACCTCGCTTGGGCTGCTGACCTGCATGAAATTGGTCGTAATATTGCCCATAGCCAATATCACAAACACGGCGCTTACATTATTAAACACGGTGACTTAGCGGGTTTTTCTCAACAAGACCAAACATTACTCTCAACGCTTATAGCCGGCCATCGACGTAAAATTCCGAGCAAAAAACTAGCCGAATTGCATGCCCCATGGAATAACAGCACCATTTACATGGTTATTATCTTAAGACTAGCCGTCTTATTACATCGCAATCGTAGTAATACTGATCTACCTGAATTTAAAATCACCTTAGGAACTAACAAGGTTAGCTTAGAATTCCCCGCAGGCTGGCTAGACAATGCTCCGTTAACTCAAGCAGATCTCAATCAAGAAACCGACTATTTAGCCAAAGCTAAATTCAAGCTGATCGTCAGCTAAAAACCATGCTCATTTTATTACGCGCCATCTTATACAGCATAGCAATACCTACACTAATTATTGCTATCTGTATTGCGCTCAGCACCAGTAATAAAAGCATCGACATTCCACAATGGCAACTCACCAGCACCGACATTCAGCGCGCCAAGACCATCTTGTACGCCAATCAACACAGCACCAACCAAGTCGTTAACCTTAGTCTAACTGAGCGTGATCTCAATATCGCCTGCGCGTATTTACTTAACCTCTACACCGACAGTCAATCGCTAATCAAACTCAGTACAGACTACCTTTCTTTTCAGCTACGCTTTACCCTGCCCAATAACTTATTTGGACGCTATCTCGACTTACAATTTCAACTCTATATTCCACCGTACCAAGTCCCTGAAATAAGAAATCTACAGATCGGCCAAATTAGCATTGCCGACGCCTATGCTGGTTTATTCATAGACAAAGCCATTCAACATACGAGACTCAACCAGTACCTAAGTTTATTTAGCCAAAATCTAAAAAAAATTCACCTCTACCCAAATCAACTACAGATCAAATACCAACTACCAGCACAAACCACAGCCAAAATTCAAAGTTTACTGACACCCAATATCGACAAGCGCGCCTTAAACCAATACCAAGAAATACTTGATAAAGCTTTACTTAAACATGATAAAAAATGGCGTTTATCGCTAAGCGAGATTCTCCAGCCCTTGTTTCATCTAGCACAGCAACGCTCCTCAGCGGCCAACGCTATCGAAGAAAACCGACTTGTTATATTCATTGCCAATCGCTATGTTAATAACTACCCTGGCTCAGGCAACAAAAATAAGAAAAGAAAAGCCATACCTTACTACACAGCCTCTTTATATAAACGCATCGATATGGCACAACACTTTATGTGGTCTGCCACCTTATCCGCATCAGGCAGTAGTGATCTCGCTTACCTAGTCGGCGTAGAAAAAGAGCTGAACGATGCCAAACGCGGCAGTGGCTTTAGCTTTATAGACCTAGCTGCCGATAGAGCTGGCGTAAAGTTTGGCGAATACGCCACAGCCAATCCAGAACAAGCACTTAAAATACAACAAAAAATGGCGCACATTACAAATTACCAAGCCTTTATGCCTGAAATAAGAGATTTACCCGAAAATCTTAGCGCCCAAGCCTTTCACGCACAATATAAATCAACTTACAGCACCAAATACCAAAGCGTTCTACAAGATATAGATCAACGTATTAGTGCTTGTGGGATTTATCAAAGATTTAAAGAATAAGCCCATTATGAGAGAGGGACTTTTAGGAGTGCGATCTTATAACATCCGAAAGTTTACGTTCTAATATAGCCTGTATAGAGTTTACGGAACACAGGGAGCGCAGTGCATTTAATTTCCCATATTCCACAAGCTTCATACGGGCAACACAAAGTTTCGGGTTTTATTGAAATCTTGTTCCTTCGCTGCGACTTGTATAAAATCACAACTCAAACCGCTCCCACACACCTCACATCATCATAGGTGTAAATTAGTGCCATTATTTATTAAATGCTACCTCACCTAAGGAACATGCACGAAATAATACCAATCCTAATAAATAATTACTGTAATGGTCGTCATTCCCGAAGTCTTTAATCGGGAATCCATTGTCACACATAGATTCCTGCTAAGAGCCTGCAGGAATGACGATTTCTCAGCTCAAGTATAAATATATTGGGATTGGTATAACCTGAACACAATGAGGCGCAGAACTTTAATCTGTCTTTTAAATATGCAGGCTGAAGACCTGCGCTCCAAATGACAATGTATAAATTATTTCATACGCATTCCTAAGCGAAGACTCCGACACCTTATCTTTTAATCTACCCTGCACAATGTTGCGCCACCCTATTTTATTTCTCTAACCCATGCCTTATATTTGCCCCATCTGCCAAACCCCACTATTGCAACACCTTCCCGCACAAAGCTATCAGTGCAGCAATAACCACCACTTTGATATTGCCAAAGAAGGCTACGTAAACCTACTCCCCGCACAACATAAAAAATCCAAAGAACCGGGCGATAGCAAAGAAATGATGCGCGCTCGGCGCAATTTTCTAGAAGCCGGATTTTATCAGCCACTAGCACAAGCAATCACCAATATAATAGATCAATACCTAGCCGACATTCCAAACCCACGCATATTAGACATGGGCTGCGGAGAAGGCTATTACAGCCGACAAATTGAAATATTAGCGCAACATGACAACCTAGATTTACACGGCCTAGATATTGCCAAGAATGCCATTTTAGCCGCTGCAAAAAAACAATCCACAGCACACTTTATAGTCGCCAGTAGCGAGCGCATGCCTTATAGCGACGACTTCTTTAACTTGCTACTACGTGTTTACGCCCCATCCAATGACAATGAAATCAAGCGCCTACTAAAAACTAACGGTTACTTATTAACCGTCACCCCAGGCCCGCGCCACTTATGGCAATTAAAAGAATTCATCTACCAAGACACCAAAGAACACGACACTCAAGCCCCTTTACCAGAAGGTTTTGAAAACATAAGCAGCCAAAAAGTCAGCTATACAATAACGCCCGATCAAGAGCAACGCCTGGCCTTATTACAAATGACCCCCTTTGCATGGCAAGCAACAGAACAAGCAACCCATGCCATCCAACAGGCTAAAAATCTAGAAATTGAAGCAGATTTTATATTGACACTTGCAATGAAAAATTAGAATGACCTATTACAGCACCCCATCAATCTACAACTACAATAGCGAATCAGCCGAAGATTAGGTCTGCACCACACTAAAAAACACAAAATAGAGTAGTATAACGCTTAGGATCGAGGATTTTATTAAACCCAAAAGGCATAGGATGTGCTGAGGTACACTAGCGAACATAAAGCTTAGCGCAGCAAACATAAAACCAAACAAAGGACCTTTAAAATGCAAAAATATAAAGTAGTAGAAATTGAAGTTCACGTAGGCGGCGAAGATTACCTGATCAACCTAGAAGGATTCTATATAGACGCAATGATTACAGCGGGTCACCCCGATATTGAAGCGTTTCTTGCATCCAAAATTGAAGCACAAGGCGGCTGGCTACAAGACATCCCTATCGACACACAAGCACGCTACACCGTCGTTCAAACATTATCAGAAAGTTAAAGCAACTTTACGCTGAACATTTACCAACAGCGTTACAGCAGCACAGCACCGAATTAACACAAAACCTCTAGCTTGAGGTTTTTTTATGCTTACTGTTTTACTCCAGAAACACGGTAGTTAACGACATAAAATATCTCCTATCAGAACTCACCCATTAGCAAAAAACTGGCAAGGAAAACAGTTAAACGGTTCATCCCCACGGGTGTGGCATAGCTATCTACACAGTTTTTGACATTAAAATACCAAGGAGTTGCAAGTCAAAATATCCCCCTTTCCTGTTGGGGCATAAGTATCTACACAAGCCTTAAAGTCTTCTCCAGCGGGAGAACGTCGAATGAGAAAAATAGATAAAGCTTTGATTCTCTTCAACTGTAGCCCGCATGTAGTTTACGGAATGCGGGGGTAGCCCCTCCCAAAACCTCCCGTATTCCGCAAGCTCCATATCGGGCTACAAGAGACTTTAGTTTTAAGCTAACAGTTATACGTAACCAGAAAAAAGTTATGTAGATACCTATGCTTCTATGGTGGGGATGATTTTTTTAAGGATTTTCGATTGTCGAAAAACATCCCGACACATTAAGCGCACTTCTCGCTCTGGGTTACCATAGTTTTTGGCGGCAATTTTAAACGCATGCGGAATAATATCGTCAAATTTAAACAAATCAGCAATATCATAAACAAATGATAAAGGCTTGCCTGTATGAATAAAACCAATCGCAGGTGCATAGCCAGCGGCCAAAACGGCAGCTTCACTAATTCCGTACAAACAGGCTGTGGCTGAACTGATACAACGATTTGGCATATCGGCACTCCCCCAATTATTACGGTCATAGTTACGACCACTCCAAGTAATACCAATCCCAATATATTTGCACTTAAACTCATATACCCAAGAAAAGCCGTCATCCTGCATGCTTTTAGCAGGAATCTATAGTGTGCGCATGGATTCCCGATTAAAGACTTCGGGAATGACGACCATTACAGTAATTATTTATTGGGATTGGTATAACGCCTGCTTGTTTAGCTAATAATTGATAGGTTTTCTTGACTATTGAACCTTCAATGCCACGCAATTGTTCAACACTGCGTCGTTCGGGCGGTTTTTCTCCAAAGCGAATTTCATACATTTTACGCACGACTTTTAAACGTGCGGCATCATCTAATGCTAATTTGGCTTGATACAGTAATCGATCAGATCGCGCTCCGCCAGGTTGACCCGAAGCATATAGTCTGACACCCGCCTCACCGACCCAGACTAATAAAGTTCTTGCTCTGGCAGCTAGTGCCGCAGCATGGTGCGATAATCGCGTTCCGGGTTCGAGCATAATGCAGGCAATACTACCAACAGGAATATGTGTGCGTATGCCAGTTTCATCAATCACGACAAATGCGCCGTCTTTGACATCGACTTGGCCTTTCTGAATAAAGACCATGGAGACACTCTCTTTCATGGCAATGGGCTTGAGCGGTGGCAGCATTAGAAGTCCGGTAATAACAAGTTTTGAAACGGTTTATGATTTTTCCAGCGATAGGTTTTAAAGTCGCGTTGATCGGTGGAAAGTATGCGCCCATGACCGAATTCTTCAGCGAGTATGACTAAAGAAGTCATCTGCTAAATCCATGGGTAAGTCTGCATATTTTTCCATTAAGATAACAATCCGCTGCATATGGACAGCGGTCAAATCATAAATTTGATAAAGGCCGGCATCATAAGCAGCTAAAAATGCACAGGCTTGTTTTTGCCCTATTCTTGATTGTAATAAATAAATTGTTTCAGTAATAACCGGCCATGTACAACACAAAGGATTATCAAGCTGATTTAACGCAGTAACTGCCTTGCGGTGAAAGTGATCATCTTCATTTAACAAGGCATACCAAAAGCCTGTATCAGCGATGATCGAATTTTTCATCAAGATACTCCCCCACATATTTTTTATACTTAACCGAACCATCCGCTGATCCATGGCCTATGCCGGCTAACATTTGTAGTAATTTCTGGTTTTTTTCCTTGCCACTTAACTCGGTTTTCTCATAAAGTAAATCCAGTGCTTGCTTGATAATTTCCGTGGTATTTAAATGGGTTACTTGCTGGATAGCTTTAAGCTTTTGCTCATAACTATCATCAATTCGCGCTGTGATTCGCATACCGCACCTCTTGTCAGACGACTTGTCGTACAACTATAAGATTAAATTAAAAAACAATAAGAAATCACATTAACAGCCTATGCACTAAAGCTGTAAATGATAGATTTTATAATGCAATAGCTTAGTGCCTTTGTTGTTTGCTATGGAATTTTGAATAAACAAACTCAGGATCAAGGTCTGCGCCCGAACCCCATTCAACGGTATCAAAAGAAACATGTACTCGTTTAAAAGCATTCGGTTCTTTTAATTTTTTAAAAACACCTGCCTCTAAAAATGGTTTCATATCTAAAATACCAGCTTCAACGTTATCGAACTCAATAGTGAGCTGATAATTATTGCCCGCAGTTACTTTTTTTTACGGATGGGAAGGTGGCGTTGGCCTCTATGGTTAATTTATTGCCGGGCTTCATAGCTATTTCTTTCTTGGCAGTTGATTTCTTATTTTTACAATCGTTGTTACATTAATCGTCTTCGGGTTAAAACGGTAACGACATCTCTTCGACCCTCAATAACAATATAAATATTACTACCTGCAATCCGGTAGATAATGCGATAGACAGAAGAAAATATTTGCCGGTATCGGGTCATACCTGTAGCGGATAATTCTGTTGGTATAGTATCTCGCTCAGGTAAACCCTTTAGACTTTGTATACTCGCCTGTATATTGTTGATCACATTTTCTGCAATTTTGTCACTTACTTGCGCCAAATAATAATCACTAATAGCATAAAGATCATTGAGTACTGGTTACGTCAAACTTACTTTATAGCTCACTCAAGCCTCTGCATTTTCTTAATTGAGAAAACGCCTCATCAGCTGAAATAATATTTCCTTGCTCAATATTTTTTTCACTTTGAGCCAGCATTTTTAACATAGCCATAGTCTCCTGAGCCTGTTCATATTCCTGCACTGACTGAACGACCATAGCGGCTTCACCATTTTGAGTAATTAAATAAGGTGCTCCGCTTGCTTTAAGTTCTGCCGCTAATTTTGCGGCATTTTCTTTTAGATAACTAATAGGTTTTATATGTTGGGAAAGGTACATGATGCCTCCTGTAAAATCGAACTCAATTTAAACTTAATTTGGTTTTACTGTACGCCTTATAAGCCGCCCTACTCCATTACATCTTTATTTTATTAACCTACACTGATTTTTCACTTACGGCTAATTTCTAAGCTGCCTGTGCGGCAGTGAACTATGATTTAACAGGCATGGATGGTATGCGTTTTTTCTAAGCTGCCTGTACGGCAGTGAATTTCTGATTGCCTTTCAAAATTTTCATATTGAATTTCTAAGCTGCTTGTACGGCAGTGAATGTTCTGTTAATGGTGTGACATCGTGTGTTAATTTTCTAAGCTGCCTGTACGGCAGTGAATGTGTAGGCACATAAGGGCATGATGCTAAGTCGTTTCTAAGCTGCCTGTACGGCAGTGAATCAGTAGACGCAACAACAATTGTTGCAGCAGTTTTTCTAAGCTGCCTGTACGGCAGTGAATATATGCTCGATGATCTGTTTTCGTATAGTCAGTTTCTAAGCTGCCTGTACGGCAGTGAATGCATTCCGTTAGAGTGTTCTATATCCCCCGAATTTCTAAGCTGCCTGTACGGCAGTGAATCTCTCAATTGTTGGACAGTAGATTTTTTAAACTTTCTAAGCTGCCTGTACGGCAGTGAATATTATTGGACAAAATCAATAAAAGGCCATCAATTTCTAAGCTGCCTGTGCGGCAGTGAACTAAGGAATATCACGTAAATAAGGAATACCAGTTTTCTAAGCTGCCTGTGCGGCAGTGAACGATTTCGTACCGCCTCAGCTTGTTTCTCCAGTTTTCTAAGCTGCCTGTGCGGCAGTGAACACAACCGATCAACCCCAAACACCTTATTTACTTTTCTAAGCTGCCTGTGCGGCAGTGAACCAATAATACTCTAAAAGTTAATGCGTTATTCCTTTCTAAGCTGCCTGTGCGGCAGTGAACATAAGTAAAGCTGACTGTGTTATGCGCTTTATTTTCTAAGCTGCCTGTGCGGCAGTGAACTTGTATTTCAGCTAAATTGCCAAGCGCTTTAGTTTCTAAGCTGCCTGTGCGGCAGTGAACTAAATGTTGGTGACGATTGCAATATAACTGGCTTTCTAAGCTGCCTGTGCGGCAGTGAACTGGCGCTCTTTGCCCCATGCCCTGACCCTCACTTTCTAAGCTGCCTGTGCGGCAGTGAACTACTGCCGCCGTTGCTATCAAATATTTATTGTTTTCTAAGCTGCCTGTGCGGCAGTGAACTTCTTCCGGTTTGGAATTTCGGAAGCGTTAAGTTTCTAAGCTGCCTGTGCGGCAGTGAACTCAACCTTATTCAGCATTTAAACCTCCAGCACTTTCTAAGCTGCCTGTGCGGCAGTGAACCACCACCGCCACCAGGGGGAGTAGTTTCAGAATTTCTAAGCTGCCTGTGCGGCAGTGAACAAATTTAAGTTGTTTTTTTAATTTCGTGATTATTTCTAAGCTGCCTGTGCGGCAGTGAACGCAACAGCCGGCACTTTCACCCATATTATGCATTTCTAAGCTGCCTGTGCGGCAGTGAACATCTAGCTCTAGCGAGAGGCTTTTTAGCTAAGTTTCTAAGCTGCCTGTGCGGCAGTGAACTCTTGCTGTTTTGCTGCTTGGCTTATTGATTTTTTCTAAGCTGCCTGTGCGGCAGTGAACTAGTTATAAAGAAAATCATGCTTATTTATTAGTTTCTAAGCTGCCTGTGCGGCAGTGAACCACCGAAGGGATATTTGATTCAATCGCCCTATTTTCTAAGCTGCCTGTGCGGCAGTGAACGGGCAAAAATAATGGGCGCAGTTCAGTTATCATTTCTAAGCTGCCTGTGCGGCAGTGAACCTACCTCGTCAAAGCTTACCGTTACATAAACTTTTCTAAGCTGCCTGTTGCGTATTCTTACGATCATGAACACCCATTCTTATCATCGTGAACACCTACTTTATTCACGCATTGGGTTGGGTGTATTTTTACCCTAAGTGTTCACCATCCGTCAATTCTGATTGTATTTTTCTCA
>Ga0209290_1000353_pt1 | contig 36784 bp, 36 predicted proteins | sample EN1Hudsemesocosm_2_FD_184632 | JGI IMG/M metagenome (GOLD analysis project Ga0209290, IMG submission 184632) | Methane-oxidizing microbial communities from mesocosms in the Hudson Canyon - EN10B Hudson Canyon (SPAdes) (version 2) | ecosystem: Environmental > Aquatic > Marine > Cold seeps... | reverse complement strand
AGACCAAGTAGATGAGAATGGCATTACTGTTTTGGATGAAAATGGTGATCCTGTTCAGGTGATTAAAGAAGAGCCTTTGCTCGATATCAATGGTGATGAAGAGCTAGATGGTGAGGGTAATGTCATTATGGTACCTGTGCTAGAAACAGAACCAGTAAGCGTACCCGCAAGTATGACAACTGCTGGTGCCTTAAGTAGTACTACGTTTATGAGTCGATTTGAAAGTGGGGCGACGCATGAGGGCTATTTGAGTACGGCAGAAATGAAATTGATTTCTGAATGGTTAGATTTAGGCGCGCAGTATTACAATAATCCAATAGATGCACCTGCAAATTAAGTATGCATTTAAAGATAATCATTAACGTAATGTAGATAAAAGAATGTTAAGAAAGCGAATAACAAAAAGCCTTACATTACTCATTATTCTTGTAGTGAGTTCAGCTGTTCTTCAGGCAGAGCTGGTTTGGGCAGAACAGATACCGGTAGACGCAAAGCTTGCTAAAGTACAGGTAACAGAAGCCTTTGTAGAATGGCGTAGTGGTCCTGCCGAAGGCTTTCCTGTTTTTCATGTGAGTGAGCGTGGTGAATGGCTCAGTTTAATTCGACGTAAGACTGATTGGATGAAAGTGTCTGATAAATCAGGGCGTGACGGCTGGATAAAAATGGCTGACCTGTTATTAATGATCGATGGCAGTGGCGAGAAGGTTAACATTGTCGAACCACAGTTTGACGACTTTAATACCCGACGCTGGGAAGCAGGTTTGATGAGCGGCGAGTTTGAAAATGCAGCAGTCAATTCAGCCTATGCAGGATATTGGATGACTGAGAATTTATCTTTGGAGTTGTGGGGCTCTCAAGTTCTTGGGGATGCATCTGAAATAAAAATCATCAATCTGAATATATTACATCAACCTTTTCCTGACTGGCGCGTGTCTCCCTTTTTTACGCTTGGTGCCGGGATGTTATTTATAAACCCTAAAGCGACCTTAGCCGATCAGAACAATCGGGATGAGGAAACCATGAACGCTGGATTTGGTCTACGCTATTATGTCAGTAACCGTTACTTTGTACGTATGGAAGTTAAAGAGTACAAAGTATTTACTAATCGTGAAACTAATGAAGAAGCCACAGAATGGAAAATTGGACTCAGCGTATTTTTTTAGCCCCGTGTCGTCATATGAACGGTGTTGTAAAACGTTTATTTTTTAATAAAGAGCTTACTAATATGCGGTTCGTTGCTTTATGGGTGGCCATGCTCTCTAGTGGCGTTTTTACCCAAACTAGTTTGGCTCAAGAAAAGCCCTTAATCGCTCCTGATGTAAAGCCACAGGTCGTAGATGAAAGCTTGATAGATACTGAAAACTTTGAAGTAGGTGGCTTTGTCGGTGTGATCAACATCGAAGACTTCGAATCCTCTATTTTACTTGGCGGCAGAATCGCCTATCACTTAAGTGAACATTTCTTTTTTGAAGGCATTTATGCTATTGCCGAGGGCGGTGAAACCAGTTTTGAAAAATTGGGTAACGTACAACTTTTAACAGACAGCGATCGAGATTACAGCTATTACAGTTTTGGCTTTGGGGTGAATACGCCAGGTCAGCTTTTTTTGCCCGGAAATTATACTTTTAACACCAACTTTTATTTAGCTGGAGGTATAGGAGCAACCACCTTTGCCGGCGATGACAGGTTTACTTATAGCTTTGGTGCGGGCTATCAGGTGTTATTAACAGACTGGATTGCTCTGCACATTACGGCAAAAGAACACGTCTATAAAGTTGATTTATTAGGCGAAGAGAAAAACAGCTTTAATAGTGAATTTAGTTCCGGATTAACCTTCTTCTTTTAGCAGTTTTTAACTGTTTTTTTAAAACTGTATTAATTTAACATTAGAGAACTTAACGATGAAAAAACAATTTATTACGTTTGGAATTGCCTTGTGTTTGGGCGTGTTTTCTTTAGCTGCTCAGGCTGAAGCGCTCAAAGGTGTCGCCCCTGATTTTACTTTAAAAAGTAATCAGGGGAAAAACCTTAGGCTAGAAGAGTACCGTGGTCAGGTTGTAATGTTAAATTTCTGGGCATCTTGGTGTGGGCCTTGTCGTCAGGAAATGCCTTTAATGGAAAATATCTACAACAAATATCAAGACTTAGGTTTTACTATTTTAGCGGTGAATGTAGATGAAGATTCTGCTGATGCTGATCGTTTTTTGAAATCGGTACCTGTTAGTTTTCCGGTTTTGTATGACAATGATAGTAAGGTCAGTGAAATGTTTTCTGTTGATGCCATGCCCACGACCGTGATGATAGACCGAGATGGTAATAAGCGCTTTATTCACCGTGGCTATAAAGCAGGTTATGAAAATGATTATGCAAAACAAGTTAAACAGTTAATTCGCGAGTAACCAAGATGAGAACACGTTTGCCTGCTTTCTTGCTTCTGTTTCAATTATGCTTTCTCAGCGCCTGCTCAGATATTAAACCCTGGGTGAAACCGTATGAAAGAAGCAATTTAGCTGACCCTATTATGAGTCTGGACCGTCATGGCGCTGCAGGATCTTATATTCACCATGTTTATCAGGCGCGTGAAGGAGCACGAGGTGCTGAAGGCGGAGCAGGGGGCGGGTGTGGCTGTAACTAGAATACTCATAAATAAGTCTTTTTTTAAAGCCTTTTTTAAATTGTTAACGACTGTGAAACCGTCTTTGAATATTTCAAGAACGCTGTTGCTAGCTGCTGTAACGTGCCTTTCTTTGAATGTGCAAGCAGGTACCTTACCGGTTGATACTGTCGACGCCGTTTTTCATCAATATGATGGTGGTGGTATGAAGATTAACGGCCCCTTTGTTTTAGTACGAAAAAGCATTGGCACGCAGTTTTCATTGAATGGCCATTATTATGTCGATTCAGTTTCGGCGGCATCAATCGACGTGCTGGCCACGGCCAGTGAATATACCGAGGAAAGAACAGAATATAGCGCGGGTGTCGATTACCTGCATGAGAAAACCATTATCAGTGCAGGTTACACCAATAGCGAAGAGAATGATTTTGTGGCTAACTCTGTGTTCTTTTCTGTTAGTCAGGATTTCTTTGGCGATTTAAGCAAGATTAATTTTGGTTATGCTCGAGGCTGGGATGAAGTCGGTAAAATTGAAAGTGACTTTTCAAAAGATGTTGACCGGCAAATATTTAAATTAGGTTTTAGCCAGGTTTTGACTAAAAACTCACTCATGGGTGTGGATATTGAAACTATTACTGATGAGGGCTATTTAAATAATCCTTATCGACAGTATCGCTTTGTTGATGCTGTTTTGCCAAAGGGATATGACTACGCATTCGAAGTGTATCCTGAAACAAGGACCACTACGGCCATTGCCTTAAGGGCCTTATATTATTTGCCATATCGCGCCTCCATTAAAGGTGAGTACCGTTTCTTTACGGGTAGTTGGGGTATCAAAGCCCATACCTATGATTTGCTGTATGTTCACCCGATTGGTTCTCATTGGACGCTTGAGGGCCGTTATCGCTACTATTCACAAACCCAAGCCGATTTTTACAAAGATATTTTCACTCATGAAGGTGCAGAAGATCATATGGCACGTGATAAAGAGTTAAGCACTTTTTCTGACTATACCCTTGGTTTTGGTGTGAGCTATGAGTTTGGGCAGGGGGTTATGCCGCATGTTAATCGCTTAAAGATCAGCGCACTATTTGATTATATGAAATTTGAATATGACAACTTTAGAGATGTCAGCCAAGAGGACTTTGCCGCTGGTACTGAACCTCTTTATGAATTTGATGCCTGGGTGACACGTTTGTCTGTCACATTAGAATATTAAGGATCGCCATGAAAAACTTGATAATAGCTCCGTTAATAGCAAACCTGTTAATGAAACCCAAAATAATGAAATCGACGTTACTGGGTATCGTGCTGAGTGCTTTAGCACTGATTAACCCCATACCCGCCCTCTCTGAAGAGCTTTCCGAAGAAGTGAAAACAGGTGTACCAACGGATGTACCTGAAACACCGGTCGCCCTGAGTGTTGAAGCGCTCAAAAAGAAGGTGATTAAGCTGAATCGTGATCTTTTTATTTTAGAGGAGGATTTACTTTTCCCTGCTAATACGCAATTTGTAGTTTATTTAAGTCTGGATACGGGCCAGTTTTTACAGCTCGACAGTGTGACGCTAAAAGTTGATGACGAGGTGGCAGCAGCTCACCTTTATACCGAACGTCAGGTGAAATCACTTCAGCGAGGCGGGATGCAGCGATTGCATATGGGCAATTTAAAAAGTGGAGAACATGAACTGACTGTGACTATTAATGGTATCGGGCCACAGCAACAAGCTTACAAAAAAGCCGCCAGCTTAGTGATCGAAAAAGGCACCGATATAAAGTCAGTTGAAGTCCGTATACAGGATCAATCTTCAAATTTCGAACCCACAGTACAGTTAGTTGAATGGGATTCGTAATATGAATGCTGTGTCGGGTGCACAAATGCTAAAGAGCCGTAAAAAAATGCTGGTCGTGATGCTGGCTTTGCCTTTCGCCTTGCTTTTGGTTTTTAGTAATAGTGTCCAAAGTGCGACTCAAGAGCCGCCGGTGCGTGTGAACGATTTGGCGTATGGCTCGGTGTTGTATGAGTTCTATCAGGGTCATGCATTTGAAGCACTGTCAGGACTGAATGTCGCTAAACTTAGAGATGGTATTGTTGGCCATGGTGACCACCCTGCTTTGGTTGAGGGTGGGTTAATGCTCTCATATGGCATGACGCAAGCAGCAAAAACCTTGTTTGAGTCTGTACTTGATGAAAGCGATAAAAACAGTTTGGTCTCAGAAGCCCAAAAAAATCAAGCCTGGTTTTATTTGGCAAAAGTATTCTATTTGGAGCGGAAGTATCCTCTATCTCTGGAGACTTTTGGGAAAATAGATCAACAGGTACTACAAGAAAGCAATGAAGAGCTTTTATATGAATTGTTCTATTTAAAAGGCCAGATATCACTTCAATCTAAACAAGCTGACACTACTTTAAAGCAGCAAATTGAGTACTTACCTGATAACCATATTTTGCAAAACTATTTACGCTATAACTATGCTGTAGAACTGATTCAAACGTCTGAACTTGAATTAGCGACTAGTGCTTTAGATGACTTACTTGAAGCGCTAAATAAACAGATAGCTGACCTTGTTAAGTGGCGCGGCGACAGTAAGTCAAATCAGGCTTTATGGGTCGAACTTACTGCCTTGAAAGAGCAGTGTTTATTAAGTTTAGGCCAGTTACATCTACAAAATAAAGATCACCAAACTGCTTTTGATTATGTGAAATTAATTCGCAAAGACAGTGTTTTTTCAGACCAAGCATTATTTGCCTACTCGGTTGCGGCTACCAATTTAAAGCAGTACGAATATGCGCTTGAAGCTTTGAATGCGCTTAAAGATCGTGAGCTATTTTCACCATGGTTGCAGCAGGTTCCCTATGCGCTGGCTTATTTATATGAGCAATTAGACGAGTCTGAATTAGCGATACAGGCTTATCTTATTGCGGCAAGTCACTATGAACAGCTCGTGAACAACCTGACAGAGAGTAGCGAAAAGCTAACGGAGCAAAAGGTTCTCTCTGCGTTCAATCTGGATGAAGACATTGGGCGAGAGTCGGTAGTGAGTGATGCTTACGGAAACCTTACTGTTGAACCTCAAGACTTTAATATGGCCATGATTTTATCTTCTGAAGTCTTTCAACGAAGCCTGAGTGAGTTGCATGAGTTATATAGGCTAAAGTATTCACTTTCTCGCTGGTCGAAACAATTAGATTCGTTTGACGGCATGATGGATACGCGCTCTCAGCTTCGTCGACAAAAAATACAATTAACTCAGGCCTCACTTGAAGCTCAGCAGGCGGAGTCTTGGGTGGAACAACAATCAAAGTTCATTAACTTAGTTAGAAAGGCAAAAGAGAGCGAAAATAGTCAGTTTTTCATGACGGAGGAGCAAATCGACTATTTCAATTATATACAGGGCGTTTTCCATAAGCTTGAAAGCTTTCCAGAAGGTGTAAAAAAAGCTGCTTTCCTTAAAAGAATTGAACGTATAAAGGCTTATTTTGAATGGTCAGTTTCAGAGCAATATAGCGTCAACCTTTGGCGTGCCGAAAAGCAAATTTCTGGTTTGAATAAAGCAATGAAAAAATTCCAAAGTCACCACCGTAATTTACAGAAAGAACTACTTAACGAAAATGTCAGCCTAGCTTTCTCTAAGAGAATAGAGAGTGGGCGTGAGCGTTTGGCTAATTTAGAAGCTGAGCTTGCCTTAAGTTTAAACGCAGCCAGTGGGCAATTGCTAACTCAGGTACGCGCAGAATTGAATAAACAGAAACTTGAAACAAAAAATTATCTGTTAGCCGCGCAAAAAGCCCATGCACGCTTATCTGATGCTTTATTTATGAATACTCAAAACTCAAGTATGAATGCCCAGCACTCAGGTATTAATAGTCAAAATTCAGGTAGTAATAGCCAAAACCTCTCAGAAAAAGAGGTAAATAAATGAAGCCAATATGCCACGCAATATTGTTAGTATTTTGCGCCTTCTTTCTGAGCGCATGCCAGTCAATTGGTTTGTTTTCATCGGATGAGTATATAGATCCTAATAGCTTAGCCGCGCTGCAGCCAGCTGTGCTGAGTATCAAGCGAGAAGCGAGTGCCACACTGAGTCTGAAAGATCTAATTGATAGCTACTCTAAGCTGCTGCCGATGTTGCAAGACCCTGATGCGCAAATGAAAGTTCTGCATCGTTTAGCTGACTTGAAACTTCAGAAAGGCGAGCAGTTGATGGCTGAGGAGGCTGTCGACGAGCTCAATATTGCCATCTCAGCTTATCAAGGTTTGTTAACTAAATACCCTGAAAGGCAAGATAATGACCATGTACTTTATCAACTAGCCAAAACCTATGACCTAAAAGGCATGCAGGATGCCCACTTAGAAACATTAGACCGTTTAATAAGTGAGTATCCGGCTTCAAAATATTTTGTTGAAGTGCAGTTCCGTCGTGGTGAAATTCTGTTTACTTATGCAAATTATCCAGCTGCTCAGTCTGCTTTTGAATCGGTTATTACTGCGGGTGAAAGTGTGTTCCAGGCAAATGCCTATTACATGTTGGGTTGGAGCCAGTTTAAGCAAAGTGCTTATCAAACGGCTTTGGTAAGTTATACAGAGGTACTGGATTTGCTACTTCAGGAAAATAGGCAAGATGATTTAACGCAACTGAACCGTATTTCGCAAAAGCATAAAACCTTGATTAAGGATTTACTAAGGGTGATGGGCTTGTCTTTTTCTTATCTGGGCGGTGCCGATAGTTTAGTGAGTTTGTTTAAGGAAACAGGCTCTAAAGATTATGAGACTTTAGTTTATCAGTCTTATGGCAAGCTCTTATTAGACAAAGAGCAGTATAGTGACGTGATTGACGTTTACAAAAGTTTTATAGAGGTTCACCCCCTAAGCATTTGGGCGCCAGATTATCAAATGGCCTTAATTCAAACCTTAAAAGTGGCGGGTTTTAAACGCGATATCATTGACGAAAAAGTACGTTTTGTAGAATCTTATGGTCTGAGCTCTGAATATTGGCCTTTCCATCATAAACTGAAAGAAAAAGAAGCACATGCTCGCGCTTTATCATTTGTTAAAGAGCAGCTTGAGAAGATTGTTCCCGAACTAGCGGATCTTCATTATGTTAAAGCCCAGCGAGCATTAAAGAAGAAAAAACAAGCAACTGTTAAAAAAGAGTTTGCCTTGTCAGCTCACTATAATCAGATTTTTGTAGAGACATTCCCACAGCATAAGCAAACAGCTCAACGTTATTTTCTACTAGGTGAAGCTGAGTTACAGTTGACTCATTGGGTATTAGCAATAACCGCTTTTGAAAAATCGGGCTATCGTTTTGAGCATTATGCTAATGCCGCAGAAGCTGCTTATGCCTCTATTCTTGCTTATAAATCGCTCGCGAAGACTTGGCTTAAGAAGCCAAAAGAGGAGTATCAGGGTTTATTGGAGCAGCAACAAAAGAGCCGTTTAAGGTTTGTAAAGAAACACGGGGATGATAAAAGGGCCTTAGGCGTATTATTTATTGCCACAACTTATAACTTTAAAACCCAGCAGTATGATCAAGCCATACAGCATGCTCAGCAAGTGATTGATTGGCCGGCACCGTTTATGAGCAACTTAGCTATCACTGTGGATGAAAGTGCCACTAGTGTTGCTTCCAGTATGAAAGCCGCGCACCCTCAAAAAGCAGATAAAAAAACCTTACTAGAAGCTTATTTAATCAAAGCGCATAGTTTATATGCAAAACATGATTACTTGCTTGCCGAGCCAGTTTACAAGACGGCTTTAAGCAAACTGCCTAAAAAAGATAAACGCCGTGCATCATTGATTGAGAATTTAGCCGCTTGTGTCTTCAAACAAGCCGAGACCTTATTGGCTGATGGCAAGAAAAGCTTGGCGGTGGATGAGTTTTTGCGTGTCGGAATTGTCGCACCTGCTTCTCTCTTAAGATCGAGCGCCGAATATGATGCTGCGAGTTATTTGTTTGAATTAAAACGTTGGCCAAAAATGATCAAAGTGCTAACAGAGTTTCGGCAGCGTTATCCAAAGCATGCTTTAAAAGATACCTTGCCCGCTAAATTGGCTTTAGCTTATCGTGAAACAAAACAGTGGGAATTAGCGGCCGACGAGCTGCAGATTATGTATGCGCTTGCTAAAACAGAAAAAGAAAAGAAAGAAACTCTATATATAGTGGCGGAGTTATATGACAAAGCCGAAAATAACCAGCAAGCAATTTTGAGTTATAGGAAATACGCGAATACCTACCCTCAACCGGTAGAGGTCTATATGGAAGCCGCGAATCGCTTGGCTGAACTATATGAGCAAACAAATAAACCTTTAAAGCGCCGTTTTTGGTTGGCGAAGCAAATGAAACGGGTTGATCAAGCACCCGACAAAGCCGACGATCGAATGCGTTATCTGGCGGCGAGTGCTTCAAGTGTTTTAGCGAATGATGCTTTCAAGCAATATAAACGAATCAAACTAAGCCTACCTTTGAATAAAACCATGATTAGAAAAACTGCGGCCTTAACGAAAGCCATGAGTGCTTTTCAGAAAACAGCTTCATATGGTGTATCTGAGTTTTCAACTGAAGCAGGTTACCGTATGGCAGATATTTATGCCCAGTTGAGTGTTGATCTAATGGACTCTGATCGACCCGGTGGTTTGAATGAGCTTGAGTTGGAGCAATACGAAATTTTACTTGAAGAGCAATCATTTCCTTTTGAAGATAGTGCGATTGATATTCATGAACAAAATGCCAGTCGTAGCTGGAATGGACTTTATGATGCTTGGGTTAAAAATAGTTTTAAAGCACTGCGAGAATTACTGCCAGGGCGTTATGCAAAAGATGAAATGAAATTGGAGCTTGTTCATGACTTATTCTAGCTGGCAGGTGAACTATTTTATGCTTATTAGGGCATTAATGCTGACGCTTGTAAGTGCCTTGTTATTAAGTGCTTGCGCAAGTAAATCCAAATTGCCATCTACCCTAAGTGAAGCTGAACAAGCTAGAGCCAGCTTAGTAGAAACGGCAAGAAGCCAATTTTCACAAGCAGTTGATCTGATAAATCAGGATGAAGCGTCTAGTGAAGATTTGGATGCAGCAAAAGAAATACTACTCAGCGTTAATAAAGCAAACCCGGAATACCTTGGGCCAATAATGAACCTGGGCATTATAGCGGTAAAACAAGATCACTTAACCGAAGCTAAAGGCTATTTCCAGCAAGTAGTCGATTTGAACGCGAGCAAAAATACAGCTCAGAAAAATCAGAGGCTGAGATTAGCCAGTTTGAATTATCTGGGTGTGGTTGCAAGAGAAGAAGGGCGCTTTGATGAGGCAGAAGAATATTATCGTGAGGTTTTAGTGGCAGATGCCAATAACAAAGCGGCCTTGCGAAATCTAGCTATTTTGCTTGATTTGTATCGAGGTCAATTAATAGAGGCATTAGCATTATACGAGCAATATCAGGGTTTACTGGAGGCGCCGGATGCAAAGCTAAAAGATTGGATCTTTGACATAAATAGTCGAATTAAGGCGAGGGGATCAGAATGAGATATATTACCAAACTCACTGTCGTGACTCAGCTGTTACTCTGTTCGTTGACGGGTGTTGCCTACGCCGAAGGCGAAATTATTGAGATTGAAGGCGCGCGTATTAGAGGCAACCAGGAATTGCCGACGGTATTGTACCTTGTACCCTGGCAAGCACCCAAAGTATATGAGCTTGCTGAGCCTGAAACCACCTTGGCTACTCAACGTGCAATCAAACCTTTACAGCGTGAGAGTTTTAAACGCTTACTTTCTTACCACCACCTATTCAAAGATGTAATAAATAAAAGATAGACGCTAATTCATTAGCTCGTTAGACTTTCTTTTATTGTATTTCACCGCTTGTAAAACTAAAAGCGGGTCTTCAAATGTATATAAATATGCTCAAATGTAACTGGTTTGCATTGTGTGTATGAAGGGAATCACAGTTTAAGTGTGCAGGGATTTGCATGAACACATTTCGCAACAAAACCTTTCGAAATCTCACCCCTTTCTCTGCGCATCCAAACTACACTTTTTACAATTGTTGGCATTTGAACTTAATGCCCATTATCTATTTTATTAAAAACTGTTTAAACGCACGCTAGGAGTGGTTCAGTATGATTGAAACAATTATTCGCTTTTTTCAAGAAGGTGGCTTTTTCATGTACCCGATTTCAGTCATTTTGGTGATCGGTTTTATTATTGCCATCGAACGTTATGTTTATCTGACTATGGCCAAGCGAAGCAATCGAAACGATTTCAATAAACTTCACCGTATGATAAGTGGTAAAGATCTTAAAACCGCTATGAAATTTGCCTCTCAGTCAAAAAGTGCAATGGCGAATATGATTGGTGCCGGACTTGTACGTTTAGGTCGTCGTCAACCGAGAGAAGAAATCGAATATGCAATGGAAGAGGGGCTATTAGAAACCATGCCTCGTTTGGAAAAGAGAACTCAATACCTTGCGACCTTAGCAAATGTATCTACTTTACTTGGCCTGCTAGGTACGATCATTGGTTTGATTGCCGCTTTTACAGCTGTTGCTTCTGCAGATCCAGCAGAAAAAGCAAGCTTACTGTCGCAAAGTATTTCGGTTGCGATGAACACCACAGCCTTTGGCTTGATTGCAGCGATACCGCTGTTGCTTATTCACTCCATTCTACAAACCAAGACTAATGAAATTGTAGACAGTTTCGAAATGGCAGGTATTAAGGTGATGAATTTATTAAGTGATAGAGGCGCATCTGCCGTAGTTTCATCTACGGGGGCTTCAGCATCTACCACGGCTTCGTCAGATAAAAAGCAAGCGCCTTCAGCTCCTCTTGGTGGTATGCAAGCTGCTCCCGCAGTTTAATTGTCACGGCTAAGTAAACAGAAAATTTAATAGGTCTAGTCAGCAATGTCTGACTAGACAATTAAACGACAAATTTAGAGAAGAGGCTGGGAAATGAAGCGTAAACATCGCCGCTTAAGAACAGAAGCTGAGCTTGATATCACATCATTTATGAATCTAATGATTGTGTTGGTTCCAATACTGTTAATGAACATGGTTATTGCGCATACCAGCGTGCTTGAGTTGAATTTCCCATCCCAAGACCAGATATCCAATGAAGATGAGCAAGCACTTCAGTTGCAAGTGATAATTTTGGATGATCAGCTTGTGGTTTCTGACAACAAAGGTGGTGTTATTAAGCAAATAGATAATATTGCCGCTAAGTCGGGAGATGTTACTAAAACTGTTTATGACTTTGCGATGTTGGGTAAGGTGATGCAGGATCTAAAACAGCGTATTCCAGATAAGAAAGATATTACGGTGATGGCAAAGAAAGCAACGACTTATCAAACTCTGGTGTCAGTTATGGATAAAGTCCGCTCGTATAGAGTAGTGGTTGCTGGCAGCGTAGTAAACGCAGAGTTGTTTCCTGAAGTTTCAATTGCAGATGCACCCGAGATAGTTGGAGAAGAAACTGAAGCAGTGGCTACATCCTCTATTGGTTCAGTGGCAGGGAAGGTGAAATCATGAAAGCATCGGCAAAAGCAAAACGTATACAGCGCCATCAGCGTCGAGGTAAAAATCAAGGCAAGCTGAATTTGGTTTCCTTGATGGATATATTTACTATTCTGGTGTTTTTCTTAATGGTGAATTCATCTTCTGATGTACAAGTATTAAATCAAGATAAAAGCGTTAAACTGCCTATTTCTAATGCTGATCAAATGCCTAAAGAAGCGCTCGCGCTGGCTGTAACCAATGAAGATATTCTTGTTGGTGGTCGTGCCATCGTGAAGGTTGAGCAGTTACGAAATTTCAACGGTGATATTGAACCTTTACTAAAAGCCGAATTGGATTACCAAGCTTCACGTTCTCGCGCAGCCCCGTCTCCATTAGGTCGGCCTATTACCATCGTGGCTGATAGAGAGCTACCTTACGAGCTGCTAAAGAAAATTATGTCCACCTGTGTTGACTCAGGCTACGCGAGTATCTCGCTAGCAGTTAATAAACAAAGCTCTGCGCAGGAGGCTTAATCGTGGCATTTAATCAGCAAGGTTTAGCCTGGAACAATGAGTCGGGTGAGAAAAAACGACTATTACGCATCATTGCATGTGTACTTCCCGTTTTCTTTGTCGCGACGATCTATATCTCTTGGATTGATTTACCTGAACAAGATCGAAAAGAACTTGAAGCACTACCGCCTCAACTTGCTAAGGTTATTCTTAAGAAGAGAGAGAAGCCAAAGCCCGTTCTTAAAAAAATAGATAAGAAAGTAGAGAAGAAGGTTGAGAAGAAAGAAGAAATAAAACCAAAGCAGAAAGTTGCCCAAAAACCAAAGCCCAAGAAGAAAGTTACGCCGCGTATTGCCAAGAAACCTAAGATAAAGGCAAAACCACAAGAAATTAAACTGGCAAGAGAGAAAGCCAAAAGTTCGGGCTTACTCGCGATGAGTAATCAGCTGAGTGCCATTAGTGCCTTAGCCGATACGGTCAAGCTGGATACACCTAAGCTCATGACGGCAAAAACCATTGCACGTAAGGCAACTGATAATTTAGCCGCTAAAGTGTCTACAGCCAGAAGTACCGGAGTAGATGATACGAAGCTAACGCAAGAGACCCAACAAATGAGCTTGGCTTCAAGACAGGTAACCCAAGTGGACGAAGCGGAAGAAATTGCGGTCGCTATCGAAGTGGCAGCCTTGGATGCTAAGCGTCTTGCTGCACAGCGTACTCGTGAAGACATACGACGAACCATGGATGCCAATAAGTCGGCGATCACGAGTATCTATAACCGGGCTTTGCGTAAGAAACCGTCACTGCAAGGTGCTTTTACTGCTCAGTTAGTTGTAGAAACAAGTGGGCAGGTATCAAGTTGTGCTTCATCTGACTCAACTCTGAACGAGCCAAGGCTTGAAAGCAAAATTTGTAAACGTTTGCGATTGGTTAATTTCGGCTCTAAACCCGGTGTTGATCAGACAACCATTAATTATCCAATTGAGTTGTTTCCAGGTTAGAAGTATCACGAAGTTTAAAAACTAAAAGGACACCGTATTTCATTGCTGAAATACGGTGTTTTTTTATTAGAAGGGATGGCGTTAAATGAGTAAACCACTAAGAGGGCGATCAATAGTTTCTTTTTTGGTTTGATACCTGCTTTAGCCGTATTAACGCGCCAGAGAGTGGCTGATAACGCGATACACCTCCTTACTGAAGCCCATGCCAATATGTGAGGTTGAAACTTCATGGTGCTGTACTCTGGGTGACCAGTGATCAATACAGGCTTGCCATGAAACAATACCGTCCAGTTTGGAATAAATAGCTGTGATTGGGTGCTCTATAGGGATGGCGAAGCGTGCAATCATATCGTGCTCAATTTGTTCAAGATCCCAACCGAATAAACCAGACAGCTTTCTGAGTGCGGTAATTCTCGGGCCAACTATCACTGGAGAGCCCATCGTGACCACTCTATTTATGTACTTGGGTTCATAGCGCGCAAGCTCACGAGCGAATATTCCACCTAAACTCCAACCAATCAAAGATACTGGCTCTCCATGTTTGTCACTAAGGTGTTTTATGCGCTTTACTAGTGGCTTAAAAAGTTTTTCTATTTGGCTATGATTAATACCTAGTCCCCAACTGTAGGCATTGTGACCTTGTTTACGTAGATATTTTTTGAGGGGCGAAACGGACATATCTCCGCCACAAAAGCCTGGAATGATGACGATCGTTTTATGGTTGATCTTATCGGGAACGGGGATCGAGTTCCATTGCATAAGGTCAGAAAGATAGATACCGGAAAAGACTTCTCTAAGCTGTAATCTCAGAGATGGTGGTTCTATGTGCGGATATTTTATGTGTGTGCAGGTCATTTGATTCATAAATACAACTCCTCATATGCTGCTTAATTAATACTAATAGACCTCTTTGTGTTGTTTGGCAAGAATTTGGGTAAAAACGGTAATCTTAAAAACCATATAATGCGGATTGATTTACGGGTGTTTTAAACGAATTATTAGTATTTTAAAGACTGATTTTTGAGTTTACTTATAATCCAACTGAGTGCTTTACCTTTATGCCCTCGTCGCCAGCCTAGACATAATTGGGTGTCGACTTCGATACCTTTGACTTCAAGTTGGCGCATTTCTCCAGATGCGAGCTCTTCCATAATTTCTGATTTTGGAACAAAACCAACTCCGAGTCCGGCTTTCTGCGCGGAAACTTTATCTTGAACTGTCTGAACGCTTAGGACCGGCTGTTTACTGAATAGTCGGTGTGTAAGTTTTGCGTGATTGCGTGAACTGTCTCTGGCGACGACGGCTCGGTAGCATTCAATATCTTCCTTGCTGATTGGTTGTTCTATTTCCGTTAGCGGGTGAGATTTTTTTACCGCAAACACCCAGTTAGAATTTACATACGGTTCACAGTGAAAGCCGCTAATATCACTAGGTTTGCCAGGAAGTCCCAGAACGATATCGGTTCTATTTTCAATTAAGGCTTCCCAGCCGCCAGCAAGTGTTTCTTGGTACAGGTTGATTTCAATATCCGGCTTTATCTCAAACAGCTCATTGAGAATTGGGTAGATATGATCAGAGCCAAGGGCTGTGTCGATTGTAATGTTGAGTCGTGACTCCCAGCCACTGTCTACCTCTCGCGTAGTCTCAGCGAGACGTTCTGCGGCTGCAAGGATTTCTCGGCCTTGATCTAGGAGAACCTTTCCGGCGGGGGTTAGCACAGATTTACGGCCCTGTTTTACGAACAGGCTTACGCCAAGATCTTGCTCCAGTTTTTGCATGGTATATGTAATAGCAGAGGGCACTTTGTAAAGGATATTGGCTGCCGCTGCGAAGCTGCCCTTTCGATCTATCGCATCGAGCACTTCCAGTGCTTCCAAAGTGATGGCCTGTCTTGACATAGGTTTCCTTTAACTATTCAAATTATTTGAATATATATATCAGAATATTCCGATTTTATATAATAATAGTATAAATATAATGGGGTTATATAACAGAAAATATGAACTTTTAGGTGAGGCTAGCATGGGTTTATTAGTTAAAGGGCTATGGCAAGACAAATGGTACGAAAGTCAGCATGGAGAATATGTCCGTGAAGATTCGATATTTCGTCACTGGATAACTGTGGATGGTCGGCCAGCTTCGGAAGATAAAAGTGGTTATAAGGCAGAATCAGGTCGATACCATCTCTTTGTATCGCTAGCTTGCCCTTGGGCGCATCGTACTTTGATTTTTCGAAAGTTAAAGCAGCTAGAAGCGCATATAGGGGTGACTATTGTCGATCCTAAAATGTTAGAAAATGGTTGGGAGTTCTCTGACGTCTCTCTCAATAACCCTCTTGGCGATTTGCGCTACTTCCACGAAGTATATACAGCTGCAAAATCAGACTATACCGGCCGAGTGACTGTTCCTGTGTTATGGGATAAAAAAACAAAGACAATCGTTAGTAATGAGTCTTCAGAAATTATTCGAATGTTTAATTCTGAATTTAATCATATAACGGGTAATACCGATGACTATTACCCACTAGCGCTGCATCAAGAGATTGAGCAGGTGAATTCACTGGTTTACGAAAATATTAATAATGGTGTTTATCGAGCGGGGTTTGCAACGACCCAGACTGCATACGATGCTGCTTATCGTCGCTTGTTTGAGGCACTAGATCAGATTGAGCAGCGCTTATCAGCGCATCGCTACTTGGTTGGCGATAAAATAACAGAAGCAGATTGGCGTTTGTTTACGACCCTGATTCGCTTTGATTCAGTCTATTTTGGGCATTTTAAAACCAATAGGCAGCAGATTGAGGATTATCCTAATCTATCGAATTATTTGCGTGAGTTGTATCAGTATGAAGGGGTCTCTGAAACGGTAGATTTTCAGCATATAAAAACACATTACTATTTTAGTCATACCACGATTAACCCAACTCAGGTTGTGCCGAATGGTCCTGATATTGACTACACCCGGTCACATAATAGAAGCTGAAATAAATGAGGATTGCAGCATGAATAAGAGATCAATTTCAAGGTTGGTGAATAGTCAAGCGACCCGTGACGGCGACGGTGTAAAAATTAGCAGGGTCGTCACCTCTGGGGATATGGGGATTTTAGATCCGTTTTTATTATTAGATGAAATAGCTTCTGATGATGCCTCTGATTATATTGGTGGTTTTCCGTCTCATCCGCATCGCGGTTTTGAAACCGTCACCTATATGCTTGAAGGTGGGTTTACGCATAAGGATCATATGGGCAATGAAGGCCATTTGGGTCCTGGTGGCGTGCAATGGATGACAGCAGGTAAAGGTGTGATTCATTCTGAGATGCCAGAGCAGGAAGAGGGTCGCTTACATGGTTTTCAATTGTGGGTGAACTTACCCGCTAAAGACAAGATGCAGCCTGCCCGCTATCAAGAGTTTGGCTTTGAGAATATCCCAGAAGCGCCTTTGGAGTCCGGAGGTTTGGTAAGAGTGATTGCCGGTAGTCTTTTGGGTGTGACGGGGCCCGTGAATAACGTGGCGACTGAACCCTCATATTATGATATCCGTCTAGCGGACAAAACAAGTATTGATGTGCCAACAACTGAGGGGTACACAGCACTTGTGTATGTGTACAAGGGTGGGGTAACGATTGAAGGTCAGCCGATAAATAAAGGGCAGCTTGCTAAATTGGACGACGGAGAAAATGTTGTTGTGACAGCCTCTGACGATGCAGGTTTTCTGTTCTTAAGTGCACAACCCATCAATGAGCCCATTGTTAACTATGGGCCTTTTGTGATGAATACGCGTGAAGAAATTGAACAGGCTATCAGTGACTATCGAGCGGGCGTGTTAACCGATTAACTATTTGACGGTTAAAGCAAGTAACAAATAATGAGCGCTGAGCTTATACCAAGGCCTAAAGCCGTTCTAAAAGCAGTGCTATTAATTAAAATAGCACTTCTAGACTGAAGTACTATTTTGTGGCAGGCAAGCATAATTCAAAATTGAGTGAATTAAGCGATTTGAGCGTAGGTCTCTGTTAGTTTACCTTGCTTGCCACATAGCTTTTTTTCGATATAATTTTGTACCTCTGCTTTCTCATCTTCTGATATAAATAAGCCTAATTTTGTGCGACGCCATAGTACGTCTTCGGCTGAGTTTGCCCATTCATGTTCAAGCAAATAGTCGATTTCAGCAGCGAAGAGATCGGCGCCAAAATGCTCACCGAGTTCAGAATGAGATTTTTTACCTTTTAGGAACTGGCAGCAAAGGAGGCCATAACTTTTGCTGTAGCGGGCCAATTGTTGTTGGTTAAGCCAAGCAAAATCTTTCTTCAGTCTGGATTGGATCTGCTCTAAAGTTTGCCCAACTTTTTCTGCCCCTGGCAGCGGTTCACTTGCAGACCAAGGTTGAGTTTCCTTGGATATATAGGGTGACATTTTTGCTAGTACTGCTTCAGATAACTTCCTATAGGTGGTGATTTTTCCACCAAAGATAGAGATCAAAGCATTCTTTGGACTTTCTTCATGAACCTCCAGAGTATAGTCACGCGTAATAGCAGATGGATCACTTGATTCATCATCACAAAGTGGTCGTACTCCAGAGTAGGTTGAAACTATTTCCTGAGCATTAATAGGCGTTTTAAAGTGTTGATTATAAACCTTTATAAGGTAATCAACTTCCCAGTCATCAATTGACACTTCTTCAGGTTTACCTGTGTATTCTTTATCTGTTGTACCAATGATTGAAAATTTATCAAGATAGGGCAGCACGAAAACAACTCGCTTATCTTCATTTTGAAGGATATATGCCTGATCAAGCTCTTCAGATCTGGGTACGATTATATGGCTGCCTTTTATTAGTCTGATATTTCTCGCAGGTTTTATCTCGGGTGCAGCCGTATCCAAAAACTGATTTAACCAAGGCCCAGAGGCGTTGACTACATTTTGAGTCTTGATTTCATATGGCTCAGAAGTCAGCTTATTGAACAACTCCAATTGCCAGACTCCTTCATTTGCTAAAAACTTTAATGAGCGGCATTCAGTTTGTACTTCTATTCGCGCACCACGATTCTTTGCATCTATAGCATTAGTGACAACCAAGCGAGCATCATCGACCCAGCAGTCGTAATACTGGAAGCCTTTGGTGATAGAGTTTTTAAATGGGGAGTGGCCTTCAAATTTTACTTTCTTAGCTTTTGGCAGGGTATTACGTTTGCTTAAATGGTCGTACATAAATAAGCCGCAGCGAATCATCCATGCAGGACGAAGGTGAGGGCGGTGGGGCATGACAAACTTTAAAGGTGATACAAGATGAGGTGCTTTATTAAGTAGTACTTCTCTTTCGACGAGCGCTTCTTTGACTAGCCTGAACTCATAATGCTCTAAATAGCGTAGGCCGCCATGAACTAACTTGCTGCTTGATGATGATGTGCCTGAAGCAAGGTCATTTTGTTCACATAAGAAAACACTTAATCCTCTGCCTGCAGAATCTGCAGCAATACCCGCGCCATTAATGCCGCCACCAATGACTGCTATGTCGAATATTTGTTCCTTTATGTTCATTATCGTGCCCACTTTTCATTCAAACAAGTAAATTAATGACACGATTATGTCATAAAGCGAACATTTTTGTCGATAAATGTTAGTATTTATTAAAATTCGATCACGTTTTTACATGAAAAGAACTTAAATAGTCATTTAGGGCTTAAGCTATGCTCAATTGAATGTTATCTTTACGTAGAATTTGCTGAATGCTTTCAGGCGGCTCGGCACTTGTGAAAACGTGGTGTACTTCTGAAATATTGCCAAGTCGAGTCATCGCATCTCTTCCGAACTTGGAATGGTCTGCAGCTAAGAAAATATTACGTGAATTTTGAATGATCGCTTTCGAAACCCGGACTTCTTGATAGTCAAAATCAAGTAAATCACCAGATTCGTCAATGCCACTGATGCCGATGATGGCATAATCGACTTTAAACTGGCTAACAAAATCGATGGTTGCTTCGCCCATGACGCCACCATCGCGGTTTCGAACAACACCACCGGCGATGATGATTTTAAAATCATCTTTGGTGCTCATGATACTGGCAACATGTAGATTGTTTGTAATAATTGTAAGATCATGATGATTCAGTAAGGCTTGCGCGATTGCTTCAGTGGTGGTGCCAATATTTATGAAAATAGACGAGTGGTCAGGGATTTCGCTTGCCACCTGTGCTGCGATACGCTGCTTCTCTTTGAGAAAGGCAATTTTCCGGTTGGTATAAGAGGTATTTAATATGGTGGAGCTTAGGCCCGCACCGCCATGAAAACGCTGTATTTTATGGTCATTATCGAGTTCTTTCAGGTCGCGGCGTATGGTCTGAGGTGTGACGTCAAATTTACTAGCCAGCTCTTCGATAGTGGCAAAGCCGGAACTGTTAACAATTTCAATGATTCGAGCGTGTCTTTCAGTTTGTTTCATGGCGAGTAAGTTTCTTTTTTAGTAAGTTAAAAATTTCTAAATAGCGCGCTTTAAAGTGATAAGTACAAATTTAAGTACTGTTAATAAGTACAATTAAATACTATAAATTTAAAAACCGTTAAATAAGTACAATTAAATGCTGCAAATTATTTATGCAGGATAATAACATTTACAGGTGTACCTGTATTGATGAACACGACAAAATAACTTTAAAGGACAGTTATATGGCTCAATATCTACTTTCAATAGACCAAGGAACCACGAGTTCACGAGCCTTACTTTTTGATGAAAAAGGGCGTGTATCTTCAACCGCGCAGTCAGAGTTTACCCAGTTTTTTCCAAATGATGGCTGGGTTGAACATGACCCTGAAGAAATTTGGTCAACTACATTAAATACTTGTCGGGATGTCTTAGGTAAATTAAAGCTAGAAGACGGTCAGGATAAAATTGCGGGTATTGGTATAACCAATCAACGTGAAACCACATTAGTGTGGGACCGAGAGACTGGCGTGCCTATTTATCGGGCAATAGTTTGGCAGGATCGACGTACCGCTGATTTTTGCCAAAATTTGAAAGATAAAGGCTTGGAAGAGCTGATATCTTCCAAAACAGGCTTGTTGATAGATCCTTATTTTTCCGCCAGTAAGATTCGCTGGATCCTGGATCAAGTTGACGGTGCATATGAGCGTGCTGAAAAAGGTGAATTGGCATTTGGGACAATTGATACCTTTCTATTATGGCGTTTGACCAACGGTGCATCTCATGCGACAGATGCAACGAACGCCTCTCGTACCTCTCTTTTTAATATTCATACTCAGGAATGGGATGAAGAACTATTAGAGATTTTTGGTATTCCTCCTCAGCTGCTGCCTAAAGTAAAAGATAGCAGTGCAGAGTTTGGTATATCAGACGAGGGGATTTTTGATTTGCCTATTCCCATATTAGGCATGATTGGTGACCAGCAATCAGCTTTGGTCGGTCAAGCGTGTTTTACGCCCGGTATGATTAAAAGCACCTATGGCACTGGGTGCTTCATGATTGCGAATACGGGTAGTAAACCCTTGAAGTCAGAGAATCGTTTGTTAACGACTGTCGCCTACCGTCTAAACTCGAAAGTAACCTATGCACTGGAAGGCAGTATTTTCGTCGCGGGCGCTGCAGTGCAGTGGTTACGTGATGGTCTGAAGTTTATTTCTCATGCGAGTGAAACTGCCGATATGGCCAAAAAAGTCGGTTACCACAATGCTGTTTATTTAGTGCCGGCTTTTACTGGTTTAGGTGCGCCTTACTGGGATCCGAATGCGCGTGGTGCTCTATTTGGTTTAACGCGCGACACGGGTATCGAAGAGATTGTCACCGCTGGTTTGCAGGCCGTGTGTTATCAGACGCGTGATTTATTGGTGGCAATGCAAAAGGATGGCGCAGATATCAATACCTTGCGTGTTGATGGCGGTATGGTTGTTAATGACTGGGTAGTTCAGTTTTTGGCAGATTTACTTGATGTCTCTGTTGATCGGCCAGAGATTATCGAAACGACAGCGCTAGGCGCTGCTTATATGGCAGGCTTACAAGCAGGAATCTACGCGAGCACAGAAGAAATTTCTGAAATGTGGCACTTAGAAAAGCGCTTCTCACCAGATATTTGTCAGGACGATGCCCAGAAACTCTATAACGGTTGGTTGGATGCAGTCAGCCGGGTTAAAACAGAGAAGAGTGAGTGAGTATTGTTTTAGCCGATGCCGAAGCACCTTAAATCTAAGGTGCTTTTAATGCTTAGTACCACTAAACTCATTGTTGCCCCGACAGTGCTCTTCTGTCGGAACACTGTTTTATTTAGCGATTACAAATAGATCTTATCTAATATGCTTTTAGCAGCGTTTATTTTTATAAATGTTTTTGGGCAGCCGCCTTTATCAGGGTGGTGCTTTTGAGCCAGTAAACGATATCGCCTCTTAATTTCCTTATACTCAGAATCTATCGGTAAGTCTAATACTCTTAAAGCTTGTTGCTTATCATCCTGAGCGAGAAACTTCTTCCAAAAACTATCGAGTAAAGCGTTTACTTCTTGCTCACTGGTTTCAAAGTAATGACTAATGTCTAAGTAATAATCCTTTAGAGGGTCGTGCAAGGTGAGGGCTTCTTTTTCGGGTATATAGCCGGAACGCGTGATCCTGATTGAGGTTATTTCTAGATGATATGTTTTATCCTGTTGATATTTGAGTTGTAGTTTATAAAGTGCGTGCATAAGTAAAAAGTGAGCGCTAAATAAATCCTTACTTTGTTTTAGATTGAATTCATCAAAGGGAGGAATACTTTCTTGTTGAAGTGTTTTAAGAATGGCGTGCTCTGTTGATTCAATGGCATGTATGGAATTCTCAGTGTTTTGCTGAGTTTTCGCGCACTCATTTAAGTGATATTCAATTGTTTGAATAATAAGTCTTAAGTTGTCCATGCGGTATTTAGTTCACTCTTAGCAGATATCTTTCAAGCAGAATATCGCCTTTCTAATTAATTCGCTATAATGCGCGGCTTTAAAATGATGTAAATGTTTTTTGCAAGATCGAGTGATTAAAGGTGGTGGGTATGCAAGATTTGTCTAACGAAGCTAAGTTGGAATTTAACAAATTACAGAAGAAGCTTCGTAGAGGTGCGGGCAATGCGATTGCTGACTTTAATATGATTGAAGACGGCGATCGTATTATGGTTTGCTTATCAGGCGGTAAAGACAGTTTTACCATGTTGCATATTCTGATGGCTTTGAAAAAAAATGCCCCCATAAACTTTGAACTAATCGCAGTGAACCTTGATCAGAAGCAGCCTGGTTTTCCAGCGCACATTCTACCTGAATACCTAGAAGCTTTGGATATTGAGTACTATATCATCGATCGTGATACTTACTCTATCGTTAAGTCAAAAATACCTGAAGGTAAAACCACCTGTGGTCTATGCTCTCGTTTACGCCGGGGTACCTTGTACGCCTTTGCAGAAGAAATAAATGCGAATAAAATAGCCTTGGGGCACCACAAGGACGATATTGTTCAAACGATGTTTCTCAATATGTTTTATGGTTCTCGCCTTTCTGCTATGCCACCAAAATTATTATCAGATGATAAGCGTAATGTCGTGATTCGACCATTAGCTTATTGCCGAGAGAAAGATATTGAGAAGTTTTCGACGTTGATGGCGTACCCCGTTATTCCGTGTAATTTATGTGGCTCTCAAGAGAACCTGCAACGCCAGGCGATTAAAAAGATGGTGCTTGAGTGGGAAGAGGAATACCCATCGCGAATAGAGTCAATCTTTGGTGCCTTGCAGAATGTGGCGCCATCACAGTTGGCTGACACGCAATTGTTTGATTTTGAGACCTTGAATATTGACCGTAGTGGGGAGCGGAAACCTTACGAGTACGGTTTAGAGCAAACGGTGTCTTCATCACGACCGAAAGGTGATAAAGCGGATGACATGGTGCAGATACTTGAAGTTATGAAAACCTAGTACCGCATTAACGCAGAGCTGAATAGATACTGGTTTGGATAATTGGCATTGACCAGAAACCAAAGAGTATCATGAGCAAGCCAGCAGAGGATCGAAACCATTTTTGGCGAATCAAATTAGCTAATGCTTGTGCAAAATAGCCGCTCGCCAGCATCGACGGTAAAGTCCCCAATCCAAAAAACAGCATGATTAAAACCGAGCCTGTTAGGCTAGCTTCAAGGCTCGCCCAAATTAGAGCCGAATAAACTAAACCACAGGGTAACCAACCCCAAACCATACCCACAAAAATGGCATCTCTTGTCGATTTTATTGGCATAAAGCGTTTAGCCAGTGGTTGAATAAAGGGCCATAAATAACCCCCTATTTTCTCTGTCCAAGCAATACCGTTAAACCATTTTGCAATATATAACCCCATCAATATCAGCATGATAGAGGCTAAATAGCGCAAAATGTTAAAACTCGCAAGTTGCCTGCTTAACCAAAAGCCTAAGGCGCCGACTATCAGCCCAGCCAGACAATAGCTACTTATTCTACCAATATTGTAAGCGAGTAACTGCCACGGAAAAGGCGGGTTGGTTTTTGCGAGGATCGAATGCTCTGGTGCTGTTCTGGGTGAGGGTGTATTTAAACCGAGGGCGCTAGCTAGGCCTCCACACATGCCCAAGCAGTGTGCCGAACCTAGGAATCCAAGCATAAAGGCCGAAAAAAGTATCGCGGGGTCATTAAGCATGGTTAAGGTTTCTGGTTACCCGAATTTTTTTGTGCTGTTTTCGTTTTTGTTGTTTTTGCAGGCGTTATTTTGGGTTTGTCATCAGGACCCGGAACCATGTCTGCATCGTCATCAAATAATATGCTGTGAGCAGGGCCGTCCAAATCATCGTATTGGCCGTCTTTTACGGCCCAACCAAAGATGCCAATGGCTAGGGCAATCAAAATAATTGAAACGGGGATTAAGATAAAGAGTATTTCCATACCTGGTGTTTCCTGCCAAAAAGTTGAGCTACTGTTTTAGTCGTAAAGAATTAAAAATAACAACAAGGGAGCTGAGTGACATCCCTAGTGCTGCAAAATAAGGTGGAACTAAACCAGTAGCAGCCAGTGGAAGCATGCATAAATTATATATGATTGCCCACGATATATTTTGCTTAATTATTTTACGTGTCTTGCGGGCGCTTTGAAAGGCTGTATTTAGAGTGCCGATCTTTCCATTAAGCAAGATTGCATCGGAGTTAAGCTTGGTGATATCACTTGCTTCACCCATCGCAATTGAAAGCTTGGCGCCAGACAGTACAGGTAAATCATTTATCCCGTCTCCGACCATGGCTATTTGTTTGCCATCTGCTTGAAGTGCTTTTACATAGTCGAGTTTTTGTTCTGGAGATTGCTTGGCTTTGTAGTGATCAATCCCAAGATGTTTGGCTAATTTTTCGACGGCATTATTTTGGTCACCACTAAGAATATGCGCACGGATTCCTTGTCTCTGAAAGGCCTGAATACAAGTTTTACTATCATCGCGAAGGGTGTCATTAAGCGTAAACTGGGCGAGTAAAAAACCGTCACAGGCTAGGTAAACGTTTAGACCTTCGTGAGGTGAAATTTTTTCAGACTCTTTCGTGCGCAGGTTCAATAGATCAACACTGCCCAAATTGAATATCTTTTTGCCTGTGGCTTCATTGTTGTTGAGATCGTTTGTATTTGACTCGGCTTTATTGAATTCAAAACTCTCAAGGTGGGGATAACAACCTTTAATTCCTTGGCCCAATTGCGTAATCACCTGGTCGGCTGCTTTGTTGAAATAAGGTTTGAATACTTGAGCAATAGGGTGGCTGGAATGGCTTTCAAGACCAGCGGCTATTTCTAAGGCATCAGATTTACACATGCCATTAAATGTTATGATTTCGTCAAACGTGAGTTTGCCTTTTGTTAAAGTGCCAGTTTTATCGAAGATAATGTCGGTGATCTCATTCATGGCTTCAATCGCATGCGCTTTTGTCACTAGAAAACCTTTTTTTCTGAGGAAGGTATTCACGCTTGTCATGGCCGTGGGTGTAGCTAGAGATAGTGCGCAAGGGCAGGTGACGACGAGAACTGAAAGGACTATGACGAAGGCCTGGGCGGGGTCTTGAACATACCAATAAGCGCCAATAAGAGTGCATGCAAGGAGTACGCTTGCAACAAAGTGGCTGGCAACTTTATCAGCCAAGCGCACTGTTTTAGGTTTTTCTGATTGTGCTTTATCAAGAAGCTTAATGATTGATGCTATACGGCTATGTTTTGGGGTGGCCGTTATTTTCACGAATAAGGAGTTTTCAATATTTGCCGTACCGCCGGTTACAAGGCTGTCTTTGTGTTTGTGAACTGGCAGAAATTCACCTGTTAGTGCTGACTCATCCATTCTGGATTCGCCGCTTATGACAATGCCGTCAGCAGCGGCGATTTGACCTTGCTTTACAACGAGTATGTCATCAATTTGTAGTTGATGGGCCGGTTTACTTACTTCGATATTATCAATCAGGATAATTGCTGTAGGGGGGAGTAAGCTGCTCATTTCAATATCACTGTTTAAATGCTTATGGCGCGTTTGCATTTCGAGAAAACGTCCAAGCAGCAAGAAAAAAGTGAACATGGATACGGAGTCGAAATAAACGTCGCTTTTAGCGCTAGGGTCAGATGATAACGTGATTGCACAGCTAGCCAAAAAAGCAGCTAGGATGGCTAAACTGACGGGGATATCCATCGTGAGCTGGCGCGACTTAATATCGCGGATAGCAGCTTTGAAAAAAGGTTGAGCTGAGAAAATGACCACAGGGGTGCACATCAACATGCTTACCCAGCGAAAGAGCGAAATAAATTCGGCGTCTATGCCACTGTACATTCCCAGATAAAGTGGCATAGAGAACATCATGTTCTGCATTGTTGCGATACCCGCTACAGCAATTCTGAAAATGCTACTGCGTTTTTCTTGGTGTGCGATTTGACGTGCAATATCTTCTTGATAAGGTAAGGCTTTATAGCCAATCTCACGAATATGAATGAGGATATGACTGAACTGACAGTTTGCTTTACTCCAGCTTAGGTGTGCTTTGTGTGTCGTGTGATTAACACTAAAACTGATCACGCCTTCTAGTTGGTTTATTTCGCGTTCTAATAGCCAAATACAGGCAGCACAAGTTATGCCACTAATGCTTAAGGAGGTTTCTGATTCTTCACCCTTTGTTTCTACAAAGTCAGCTTGCAATTCGGGGTCGTCATAAAGACTCAATTCATCTTTTTGAGTTTGACCAAACTCATCCGGTTTTTCTGAGGCTTGTGTACGATGACGATAAAAGTTTTCAAGGCCGCCACTGACGATTGTTTCTGCTATTGCTAGGCAGCCATAGCAGCAAAACTCCTTCGTTTCACCTGCTATCTCTAACTCGGCATGAAAGCCCGCAGGAATCGAATCTTGGCAGTGATAGCACTCTTTATTCATCACTTGTTAAGTATAATCATCTTGAGTAAATTAAGCGTATTGGCAGTAAGTTACAGATGTTGGGTAAACAACCTGAGGCTAATTATTAAGGTTTAATTCGAATTGTTTGATAGGGAAAATAACTTCTTCCCGGATGCGCCAGCTTTTGTCATAAGCATAAAGGTCTAGATATCTTCGGCCTTCTAGCGTCATTGGCAGCTCAGCAATATACAAGCCGCTAGGGGTCGGGAGTAATTTCAAGATGAGGTCTTTATCGCTAACCGTAGGATGGAGTAGCTTCAATGTTAGAAAGGGTTGTTTGAGTGCGTTGGAAAAGCGCTCATTGTCGAGGTGATCAGTTCTAAGGTTCTCTGTTTTAAGGTGCTCAGTTTTAAGGGCTAAGGTAATCGTACTGTTATCGATGTTGATGATAGGTCGTAAATTTAATTGATCAGCAAATTGATCTTGTTGGATAGTTTGGTTGATTCCCATGCCATCTTTATAATAATTGTCACTGACTAATGAGTCTTTTCCAACGACTGCAACGGTCACCATAATGCTGCTGAGAATGACAGAGGTTATGGGAACGCTTAATACAAACCACAGCCATGGTTGCTTAAACCAAGGTTTACCTTCAAGATTATTTGTCATCGTATTCATTTATTCTCTCAGTATCTTTGCTATTTAAATTTAAAGCAGCGTGCTATTGCTTACTCTATTGTACCTAGGAAACGGCTTTCACTTGTAGCCACAAGGTCTTCATCTGTGACAGCCTGAGCTGTAAACTCAATAGTATAATTACTGGTTTTCATCTCTTCAGGGTTAACTTCAATACTCGTTGGTAAGGTATAAACTTCGCCTGATTTAATAGAAATATGCGTGGCTGTCGTAATCTTAATATTGTCTATCCCAGCTACACTAATATTAATGTCATGGTCCTCGTCAGACATATTCATCACTTTAATAATATAGGAGTTTTCAATCATTCCCATTCCAGTAAGTTGGTATAAAGCGCCACGATCTTTTATGACGTCTAATTCAAGTGGCACTCTAGACCAAACCGAATAGGCAAAGGAGCTTATCATAGTGAGCAAAACGATCGCATAGGCAATGGATTTTGGTTGAAGAAGGCGCCTTTTCTTACCTTCTAAAGCAACCTCAGTGGTATAGCTAATGAGTCCAGGGTCATAATCCATTTTCTCCATGACCGAGTCACACGCATCTATGCAAAGTGCACAGCCGATACATTCGTATTGTAAGCCATCACGAATGTCTATGCCGGTAGGACAGACTTGTACGCACATACCGCAATCTATACAGTCACCAAGGCCTTTTTCCTGATAGTCAGCATTTCGCTTTCGGCTTCCTCGCGGGTCGCCTCGTTCCTTGTTATAGGAAACGATAAGCGTGTCAGCATCAAACATAACTGACTGAAAACGAGCATAGGGGCACATGTAAAGACAAATTTGTTCTCTGAGCCAGCCAGCATTAATGTAGGTAGCTACGGTGAAAAAACCAATCCAAAAGAGTGACCAGCTACTGCTGACACTAAGCGTTAGCAAGTCAGGTACGAGCTCTCTGATAGGGTAGAAATAACCCACAAAGGTGAGACCTGTGCCGAATGCGACTAATAGCCATAATGCATGTTTAATGGTTTTCTTGAATACTTTATTGGCGCTAAATTCTGCCTGATCAAGCTTTATGCGTTGGTTTCGACTGCCTTCGACTTTTTCTTCTATCCACATGTAGATAAAGGTCCATGCGGTCTGCGGACATGTGTAGCCACACCATATTCGGCCAAATAAAGTAGTGATGAAAAATAAGCCGAAGGCACAAATAATTAGCAGGAGAGATAAGAGTACAAACTCTTGTGGCCAGAATGTCATACCATAGATATGAAACTTTCGGGCAGGTAGATCAAAATGAACCAGTTGTTGTCCATTGATCGAAAACCAGCAGATAGAGAAATAAGATGCCATTAGCATCCAAAGTGAGACCTTTCGTATTTGCTGAAAAAAACCGGTGATTTTTTTTGTATAAATCTTTTTACGTGACTCATACAGTTCGACCGTTTTTACAACGCCGGTTTGTTTTGAGTCTTGGCCGTACACTTCAAGTTTTTGAGTGCCGGGTTCAATGTTTATTACTGGAATTTTTTTAGGCATAGTTACTTCGCATTCGAAAATTCAAGATTTTTCTGTAGGCTTTTGTTTTAAATACTCTATATGCTCGGCGCGCAACGTGTTTACGTGTAAAGCATTTAAAACAAATGGGTGCTCAGCCGAGCACCCAGGAATTTTAATAATATGAGCTGTCTAACAAAACTACTGGTTAGACAGGCTGTAAATGTAAGCGGCTAAAAGATGAACCTTGTCATCTCCGAGCGCCGCTTTTTGTGCAGGCATAACGCCAGCACGGCCAAACTCGATCGTTTGTGTGATTTTAGAAGCCGTGCTTCCGTATAGCCATACATTATCAGTGAGATTTGGTGCACCCACTGATTGATTTCCTTTCGCATCAGCGCCATGACAAGCTGCACAAGCAGTTTGGAACATAAGGCTGCCTTGCTCTACGGCCGTTTTATCATCACTACGTCCACTGAAAGATAGTAGGTAATGAGTCAGGTTGCTAATATCAGCTTTATTCATGGCAGGGTTCAAACCTTTAGCAGGCATTTGGCCCGCACGGCCGTGCATGATAGTGGTTTTAATGGTTTCAGCATCGCTACCATATAACCAATCGTCATCCGTCAGATTCGGGAAACCTAATGCGCCACGTGCTGTTGAGCCATGGCAAACAGAGCAGTTATTCGCAAACAAACGTTGGCCAACTTTCATGGCTTCGGCATCTTTAGCTAGCTCTTCAACTGGCTGGGCTGCATAAGCGGTGAAAATAGGCGTATATTTTTCATCTGCTATTAGTACTTCCTGTTCCCATTGACCAATTGAAGACCATTCCAAGTAGCCTTTGTAATTTCCTAGGCCGGGATATAAGAACAAATAGGCTAAACCAAATACAGCAGTGGCAACAAACATGTGCAACCACCACTTTGGCATTGGGTTATCATACTCTTCGATACCATCGAAGGAGTGGTTCATTTTTTCTTCTGTTTCAATATCTGAGGTTTGACTCTTACGCGTTGCGTAGAGTAACCACAAGCAGCCAAAAATGCTGCCGAGGGTGATAATTGAAACCCAGTAGCTCCAAAAACTAGTCATGATTTTTTCTCTCTGTCTTGCTTAATGTACGTTCGTCTATATCATCGTCCTGAAAAGGAAGATTTGCTGCATCATCAAAGTCTTTTTTCTTTTTACCGTTAAATGCCCAAAGGCATATTCCGATAAAGACAATCATAACCAGAATGGTAGATAGACCACGTACTGTGTTGATATCCATAATATTCTTACTTGTTCTTAAGCAGGGTGCCCAGTTGTTGCAAATAGGCAACCAGGGCTTCGATTTCAGTTTTACCTTTTACTGCGTCAGCAGCACCTTCAATATCAGCGTCCGTATAAGGCACACCCACTTTTCTTAGGGCCGTCATTTTGTCGCCGGTAATTTTATGGTCGACTTTTGCGGTAAATAACCAAGGGTAAGAAGGCATTTTAGATTCAGGTACAACATTGCGTGGGTTATACAAGTGAGCGCGTTGCCAGTCATCACTATAACGTCCGCCAACACGTGCTAAATCTGGCCCAGTACGCTTAGAGCCCCATAGGAATGGGTGTTCGTAAACAAACTCACCTGCAACAGAGTAGTGACCGTATCGTTCAGTCTCTGCTCTGAATGGTCGGATCATTTGGGTATGACAAACATGACACCCTTCTCGAATATATATGTCACGGCCTTCGAGTTCTAAAGCCGCGTGTGGTTTCAAACCTTCAATAGGCTCTTGCATATTTTTGTCGAAGAAAAGTGGAACAGCTTCCACTAAAAGACCGAAACTGATGGCTACAACGATCAAAGGGATCAGCAAGCCTAGATTTTTTTCAATAATTTCATGATTCATCGATGGCTCTCCTAGGCAGCTTCTGTAACAGTATCAAGTGCTTGTGCATTTTTCTGTTTGATGGTTAACCAAACATTGACGGCCATGACTAGCATGCCAGATAAGAATATGGCACCCCCAATGGCTCGAACGAGGTAACCCATATGGCTTGCTTCTAACGACTCAACAAAGCTGTATGTCAATGTACCGTCGTCATTTACCGCCCTCCACATTAGCCCTTGCATGATGCCGTTGACCCACATTGCAGCTATGTATAATACGGTTCCGGCAGTGGCTAGCCAGAAGTGAAGGTTAATCATGGATGTGCTGTACATGCCTTTAAGATCATACAGCTTAGGAATTAGGTGATAGACCGCACCAATAGAAATCATCGCAACCCAACCTAAAGCGCCCGAGTGTACGTGCCCAATAGTCCAGTCAGTATTGTGTGATAAAGCATTAACTGTTTTGATGGCCATCATAGGCCCTTCAAAAGTAGACATACCATAGAATGACAGGGAAACAACGAGGAAACGTAGTATCGGATCAGTACGAAGTTTGTGCCATGCGCCAGATAAGGTCATCATGCCGTTAATCATGCCGCCCCAAGAAGGTGCAAGCAGGATTAAAGACATCACCATGCCAACGCTTTGAGCCCAGTCAGGCAGCGTGCTGTAATGTAAGTGGTGTGATCCAGCCCATACATATAACGAAATTAAAGCCCAAAAGTGAACGATAGATAGGCGATAAGAATAAACGGGGCGTCCAGTTTGTTTTGGTATGAAGTAGTACATCATACCCAAGAAACCAGCTGTCAAGAAGAAACCTACAGCATTATGGCCATACCACCATTGCATCATTGCATCGACAGTACCTGCATACGCAGAATAGGATTTCCATAAAGTAACGGGAATAGCCATGCTATTGCCCACATGTAAAACACCAACGGTGATAATAAAAGCGGCAAAGAACCAGTTAGCCACATAAATGTGTTTGGTTTTACGTTTCATGATGGTGCCAAAAAATAGCACTGCATATATAATCCAAACAACTAAAATCAGAATATCTATAGGCCACTCTAACTCTGCATACTCTTTGGTACTTGTCATGCCTAGAGGGAGCGTGATTGCGGCTGCGACAATAACAAGCTGCCAGCCCCAAAACATAAATGATGCCAAGGTGTCAGAAATCAAGCGTGCCTGGCAGGTGCGTTGGACTATATATAAAGACGTTGAAAAAAGAGCGCATCCGCCGAAAGCAAAGATAACTGTATTGGTATGCAATGGGCGGATTCGACCAAAGCTTAAATAGGGTGAATCGAAATTTAGTTCCGGCCATACTAACTGTGACGCGATTAGAACACCGACGGCCATGCCGACAATACCCCATACCACCGTCATAATGGCAAACTGCCTTACAACCTTATAGTTGTAAGTAATTTGATTGATCTCTTTGCTCATCGTTGAGGATCCATTCGTAATTACATAAAAAAGTTTAAATGCAAAAATAATTATAGTCGAAGTTGACTTTCTTTATTAATTATTTTTAATGCCATTATTGAATAAAAAAATGTGATTTCTATCTCAATACCGGTTTGGCGTGAAGGGTACTGATCAGAGAGGACAAAATCAATCTTTAATATTCAAACTTTTTTTGTTATTTGATTTATATCAATTGAGGCGGTCTGCTGCATGTCAGAGTTAGCTGTTTATAATTGATATTTATCAATATCGAAGTGAAAGTGAGTTGTAAGAAGGTGCACAGGTGAGATTAAAATCGACTTATTGCCTTAGCCGCATCTACATCTAGTTTTTTGAGTTGTTGTCCATTAACTGGAATAATTTCGTTCATTTCGAAAATGACGAAGTATTCCGCTTAAAAATTATTTTCAGGGCTATAGATAGAGGGTTTGCAGAAATTATCAAAAACACAGTGCTTGTAGGCTATAAAACGTGTATCTGATTTGTTTGTCTGGGTTTCTGCTTTATCGTTTTGACTGAATTTTTAAATCTTTCACTGTGCTCACAGCTTGCCTCTAATCAAGGGGGTAATTTATAGCTTGTTTCAAGGGATTTCCAATATGGTGAATTTTTCGTCCTTCTCAAGCATTAGGTTTAGTTTTTCCATTATCTCTTTTCGCTCATGAGATTGTTGCCAGATTTGCCAGTCTTGAATACTCCTCCAATTACATAAAATGAAGCGGTGACGTGAGTTATTAATGTCTTTTAGTGATTCGCCTGAGATAAATCCTGGTGCTCGAATCGCTTTTTGTAATGTGTCTTTGGCTGCATCTTCGTAATTTGCTTCTAACGATTCAGCGATGAATCGTTCTATGATTACGCGTATCATGTTACACCTTATTTTGTTTACGGGTTATAGTGCTTTCGAGTGTGAATGTTTACACAATTGATTGTTCATGTCTTTATATTGAGCATAGCTCAAAAATAACATTAGTACGGAGAAAGTGAAGAAAGAATGTTACATCAGCATATTTTAGATACCCAAGGCTTTTATTGTCCTGAACCCGTGATGATGCTTCATTCAAAAGTTGCCGAAATGTCTATAGGGGAGGTTGTTCAGGTTCTCGCAAGCGATCCTGCAACGGAGCGGGATATACCTAAGTTTTGTCAATTCTTGGGACATAAATTACTGAATCACTTAGAAGAGGCGGGCATTTTTATCTATTATATTGAAAAGGTCGGATGAATTGTTATCATACTGCTTAGATATATTTATATATTGTTCTATTCTTAAGTAAGTGAGGCCAATTTAATGGATGGTTTTAGGTGTATTTTACAGTACCAATTATTTGAGGGTGGAATAAAGAGGTATCCATGCGACAAATACAAGTAGTAGAGTGTGTACAAGATGTTTTTAAAGGCGTCTGTCAGGATTTGCTGGAGAGTTTAGATTGCAAGGTGTCTTTGATTGAGGACGCGGAACAAATAGATGATTGTCCCATTGCGTGTGTGGATGCAGGTTCTGATGAAATTGAGTTCATGATTGCCTTGCAATTACCAACAGCTGTTCTGGCAATGACTTACCCTGTAGGTGACTCGATTACAACGATTGAAGAAAATCGTCTTGAGGATTGGATATCAGAGCTATCTAACCAATTAGTGGGCCGGTTAAAAAATAAGCTGATCGAGCATGACTGTTATGTAGATTTAGGCTTGCCAACGAGTTACTTTGGTGCAGATGTCGAGCAATTACTTAATGAAAACACTCATCAAGCCTCTTATTATTTTGATGTGGATGGTGAAGTCTGTGGTTGTAGTGTTTCAATTGAAGTGTTCGATGAAGCGCTATCATTTTCTATCGATGTAAATGAAGACCTTGACCTTCAAGAAGAAGGTGAAATGGAGTTCTTTTAATTGGTGTTAGTTTATTTTCAATTACCGAGCGCTTGAACTAAACGGCGCTCAAACCCCTCTTTACTTATTTCCCCTACCATACGAAGGTCCTTGTGCTCGTTTCCTTTTTTATCAAAAAGCAGAATCGAGGGTGGTCCAAATAAACCAAATTGATCTAGCAATGCTAGATTCTCGTCATTATTATCAGTAACGTCTGCTTTAACTAAGTGAAAATTGTCCAGTTTGCTCCGAACTTCTGGTTGAGGGAAAACCTGGTTTTCCATTACGATGCAGCTGATACACCAGTCGGCATAAAAATCCACCAGTATTGGTTTTTCTTGCTGTTTTGCTATTCTGATTTGTTGATTTAACTCGGCTAGATTATAGATGACTTTGAAATCAACTTTTGCATAATTTGAAGTCTTGTTGGTATTTGTTTGCTCAATTGAACTGAGGCCTTCCAAAGGTTTTAAGGGGTTGTGGGCGCCAGAAAAGGTACCGATAAGGAGTAAGCTGGCATAGAATGCAAGTAGTAAACCCGCACCTTTTGCTATTCTAGGCCACCCAGGTAAAGCCGCATCAAACGCGCCCATTTGTGTTGCGGTTATACCAAGCAAAATAGCCCAAAGTCCCATTGATATACTCTCGGGTAGAAAACGACTAAGAAGCCAAATTGCGACTGCAATTAACATAATGCCAAAAAATTGCTTAACTTTATCCATCCAGTGCCCAGCTTTAGGCAAGAATTTTCCGCCGCCTACAGAGATGATAATTAAGGGAAGGCCCATACCTAAGCCCAGAGAAAATAGCGACAAGCCGCCAATTACGGCATCAGCCGTACTGCTTATATAAAGTAAAGCGCCCGCTAAAGGTGCCGAGACGCATGGCGAAACAATGAGGGCTGAAAGAGCGCCAATTAGGAAAACACTTGTTATATGGCCGCCACTTAGGTTTTGGCTGGTGTTATTTAAGCGGTCACGTAAGAAGGTGGGTAGTTGAAGCTCGTACAGGCCAAACATAGCTAGGGCGAGTAAGATGAATATGATTGCAAATGCCGACAGTAGGTAAGGGTCTTGAAGCGCTGCTTGGATATTAGCGCCGGCTCCTAGAAGGCCGGTAATAACACCGGCGGCGGCATAGGTCGCGGCCATCCCCAGCACATAAGCGCTTGAGAGAGCAAAAGATTTACCAGTAGTGGGCTTTTTCTGGCCTGCAATGATACTGGTAATAATAGGGATCATCGGGAAAACGCAGGGCGTAAATGTTAAACCCAGCCCTAATAGAAAAAATATCCCTACAATTAGAGGTAAGCTACTGTTTTGGATGAAATCAAATACGCCTGAGGCCTCATCAAGATTAAGTTCGTTTTCTGCTGGCGTTATTGAGGGCGAGATAGGATCTGAAAACGAGATTGTTTCTGAGGCCGAGACCGGTGTTGTAGAAGAAATAGAGCTTGAAGCAGGCATCTGGGCATCAGGTGTGCTGGGAATATACAGTATGTATTGATGTTTGGGGGGGTAACACAAACCCGCTTCAGCGCAGCCCTGATAGGTGATTTTAACTTCTGCGTCTTTGCTACCCGTGCCTAGGTTTACAGGTAAGAATACTTCTACAGCGTTATATATGACATGAACGAGCCCAAAGTACGGGTCTTCTTTTGCTTTGCCGGTTTGAGAAAATTGAGGTTCACCAAGTTGGGCTTCACCTTTGGTAATTTTAAACTTGAATCGTTCTTTATAGAGGTAATAATTATCTGCGATTTTCCAGCTTAATTTTATGCCTTTATCGGTGCTTTCTGATTGTAGAACGAAGGCTTCATCTACCTTTAAGAATTCAGGTTGGGTAAAAATGTCATCTAATTGGTTTTGAGAACTGGCCGCTAAAGTTGATGATAATGTTACTCCGCCTGACGCGGATACATTTAAACTGAAAAGACAAACTAAGAAAAAAATGATATTTTTTAACATGAAAACCTTCATTAACTTGGGTATCAACTAAGCGGTGTGTCGCAGCGTTATATTTGCTTAGAGTTAACGTTACAGATTTAGTTCCGAGATTGTTGTGAACTCTAGCGATCAATTCCGAACTTTTTTGTAGCGTTTCGTAATAATGACATTATATGTATTCATATCTTAAGTGCAGCTTAAGTTTTCATAAGGTTTGTATTTTTATATTAGGAAGAAGGAAAGTTAGCTTGCAACAGCATGATGTCAGTGAATTGGTCACTATATTTAATTCATTATTTAATGAGTCAGAGAGTACGGAGTTAGTGACAGGTGCAAAAGAACCTCTCTATTTACCGTCGAGTAAACCCGACGGCTTGCACCAAGTAATTTCAACTTTGGATTATTTTTCCAGTGCTTTACATGAAATAAGCCACTGGTGTATCGCCGGTGAGTCACGGCGCAAACTGGTTGACTTTGGTTACTGGTACGAA
>Ga0209290_1000351_pt1 | contig 36899 bp, 36 predicted proteins | sample EN1Hudsemesocosm_2_FD_184632 | JGI IMG/M metagenome (GOLD analysis project Ga0209290, IMG submission 184632) | Methane-oxidizing microbial communities from mesocosms in the Hudson Canyon - EN10B Hudson Canyon (SPAdes) (version 2) | ecosystem: Environmental > Aquatic > Marine > Cold seeps... | reverse complement strand
TGGAGCGAACTGAAAACCCGCAGCGAATCATTGGCACAAGAAGTCTCGAAAACAGAACAGCGCTTACAGCATTATGACTTGCGCGCGCCGATCAATGGCCAAGTACAACAACTCGCCGTGCACACCGTCAACGGTGTCGTCTCGCCCGCCCAAGCGCTCATGCTGATTGTGCCGCAATACGGAGAACTGCAAGTCGAGGTCATGCTACGTAATAAAGACATCGGTTTTGTCGAAGAAGGCCAAACGGTTGAAGTGAAAGTTGATACCTTTAACTTCACCAAATATGGCTTTATCGATGGCGAGCTTACCAGCATCTCAGACGACGCCATTCAGGATGAAAACTTAGGGCTAGTGTATAGCGCAAGAGTGAAACTCAAACAAGATGGTCTGTCGGTTAATGATCGATTTGTACGGCTCTCACCGGGGATGTCCGTGACCGCTGAAGTGAAGACCGGAACGCGGCGTTTGATTGAGTTCTTTTTATCGCCGTTATTGCGGTATAAGCAGGAAAGTTTGGGGGAGAGATAAGTGGGCATAGTCGTACTGATATTGCTTTACATGGCAATGACATTGGTGGCAGTAGTTTTAGGGCCATTATTGTATTACTGGGTGACTAAAAGAATTATTGTTTTTTCGGATGTGACCGTCAAACGCCATTTCCTGTTTTGGCTTATATGGGTACCAATCATGACAGTGTCAGAACTTTTGTTACGTTGGGTGTTTGGTACACCTAGTCCCGAGGACTCTCCCTTAAACCATATTCAAACATACGGACATTATGTCTGGTTTACAGCGCTTGTTACTCATGTCGCGGTGAGTATGAAGGTGTTTGGCGAGAACTTAAGGCATGCAGTAAAGGCGACAATAACGTATAGCATCTTATTCAGTATTTTGTTCGCGGTCATTGCAATCTTGGTTTTGCTCTTCGGTATTGAACCGTTATTCAAGTAAAAGGTCATTCTTATGGTATGTGTATTTTCTCGACGGCTTTTTTTTACTAGGTTATTTCAGGCAATTATTCTTACTAGCGCACTGACTGGGTGTTTTTCCAAAGAGCCAGATCCAGAAGATTATGTCACAACATATGAGCATGTAAGGGCGCAACTTAGTACCGGAAGGTCTGCCGCTAGACTGATCTATTGGCTCGACAATCAGCATGTATTGTTAGCTGCCGGCAAAAGAATAGCTAGTGGCGGGGCGAAAATGACTTTGTTAAAAGTATCGATAGATGGCACGACGGAGCGATTGGTTGAGCTTGAAAAATATAGTTACTACTATTGTTTGCTTGGCAAGGACCTGTATGTTCACGGAAAAGATGGTAACTCAACGGTATTATCGTTTAATAGCGGGCTGAACATTCACGTTGGAGAAAGAGCAAAAATAGACACTCGTATAAAATGGACTGGAATGCGTTGTGATGCAGTGGCATTACCTGATAACAAACTGGCATTTTATAAGATATTAATGTCCGAAGACGGTTTCTTTGAGCAGAAAATTGATGATCCGGCCGTTTGGGATACTGTCGTTCATGTTAAAGGTGGCGAGATGAGCCGCATTCGAGAGGGAAAAGATAAGTGGACTGATGCTTGGGAGCGTGGCGCTCGTCATCGCGCAATATGGGATACTCAAATAGTAAATTATCAAGAAGGTACAAAAGTAAAGATTCAAGGGAAGTTCCCGGTTTTGCCTTCTTTGAAAGAGTTTCATGCGTATAGCAATGCCTATTTTGGGCATTCTATTGGTAGGGAATGTAGCCGATTATGGTGGCTTTATCGAGATGACTGGCGTATTGAGAGCAGAAAAGTGTGTCTACCTGAGTGGGGAAGGGGTGGTACCACGCTCTTCACCCCCACAAAAGTAGGCATATTTGTTATGCATATGGCGACGAGACGCCCAGCTAGTTACCTTATTACCGATACCGAAACAATAGAGTTGAAGCGAGGGGTGTTTAGCGTTGCGTCAACCTCGCCGGACGGCTGTAAAGTTGCGTACTTAGAAGAGGATAGTGTTGGCGGGCCGCCACTTGAGTTCAAGAAAGTACTAAAAGTTATGGATGTATGTAAATTTATCACGGACAGGGAGAGTACTTATGCCACAGATTACTAACGTAGAGTTCAATACACGATTTTATGCTGCTGAAGGTGCCTACAACTTTGAGGAGGGCGGGGGCGAGCTAGACACGTTTGGGTATACCCGAGTAGAGGCGTTTATAGATCCTGGAACCGGCGCAAAAGCAATTATCTATAAGAACGAACACGAATACCTTATATCCTTCGCTGGAACAGAAAATGGTGCGCAGGATTGGGGACAGAATCTAATGAATATGGGCTGGGGCCAATGGGTTTGGTTGGAGAGCCGTCTTAATTTGTTCTTTGAAGACAAAGAGGCTACTAAAATTGACTTTGTAGGACATAGTCTTGGTGGCGCATTAGCGCAGTATGCAGCGTATAGCTTTGTTTCTGATGGAAGGATTTCCGCGACTGCTATTACATAGAGAACAATCGGGGACAGACCACGTTTTAACACGTGAATAATGAACAATTTCATAGAAGGAGATAACGATGCCAAGGAGGGCAAGAGTTAGTGTTCCAGACGCGGCTCATCATATTATTCAGCGCGGGAATAACCGTTCAGCCTGCTTTTATTCGGAACAGGACTACGAATGTTATTTAGAGTGGTTGTTTGAGTATTCTGAGATGTATGGCTGCTATGTGCATGCTTATGTCTTAATGACTAATCATGTTCACTTACTCATTACGCCCACAGACTCAATTGGCCTAGGAAAGCTGATGAAACGTCTCGGTCAGCGTTATGTGCAGTATATTAACCGAAGTTATCAGAGAACTGGAACGCTCTGGGAAGGCCGTTTTCGGTCCTGTGTTACTGATGACGAACGCTATGTATTGGGTTGTTATCGATATATCGAGTTAAACCCAGTAAGAGCTAATATTGTCGCGCACCCCGCAGAGTATCGCTGGAGCAGTTACAGGCACAATGCACAGGGCTATGAGGATGAGCGTTTGACTGAGCATGAGCTGTATCTGGCGCTATCGAATGAAACTCTTGGTAGGCGCGCGTTCTATAGAGAACTATTTCGCAACGAGCTTGACCCAGGGCTGGTTGATGAAATTCGCCAGTCAACGAATGGTAATTACGCGTTGGGTTCAGACAGGTTCAAAGCGGAAATAGAGGACATGCTGGGTCGGCGAGTTAGGCCCGGTAGTGCTGGAAGGCCAAGGTTAGATCATTTGTAGTAGCTCAGACTTGATCTGACAGTTACCCGTTTTTTACCGGTGCCTGTCAGTTTAGATTTGAGCTAAATTCTTTTCAGCCCAGATCGTTTTCCCATCAAGTAAAGTTTCCTTGGGTGTGCGTCCACAGCACATTTTTCCTTGGTGAGTTCGGTCATTGTTATAATATTCCATCCATTCGTCCAGATCTTTTTGCAACTCCTCCATATTCGAGTACAGCTTTTTCCTGAAAGTTATCTGGTAAAACTCGTTCAGTATCGTTTTATGAAAGCGTTCGCAGATGCCATTGGTTTGAGGTGACATCGCTTTTGTTTTCGTATGATCGATATCGTTTATGGCGAGGTAGAGTTGATAGTCGTGGTGATCTACACGACCGCAATACTCCGTTCCTCTGTCGGTTAAAATACGCAGCATAGGCAAGCCATTTTGCTCAAAGTAAGGTAGCACTTTATCGTTGAGTATATCGGCAGCAGTGATCGGCGTTTTTGTTGTGTAGAGCTTGCAGAAAGCGACCTTACTATAGGTATCTACAAAGGTTTGCTGGTATATCCGGCCCACACCTTTGAGGTTACCAACGTAGAAGGTGTCTTGAGAGCCTAAGTAGCCTGGGTGCGCTGTTTCGATCTCTCCGCAGGCTTCATCATCATGTTTCTTCTTCTCAAGGGCTGCGACCTGCGCATCACTCAGAATGAAACCATCTTGAGCTATTTTCTCCTCTAAGGCTTTGAGACGCTTTTTGAAATTCTCCAAGTTATGGCGAACCCAGATTGAACGAACACCACTACCAGAGACGAAGACACCTTGCTTACGTAGTTCGTTGCTTGTTCGGTGTTGTCCATGTGCAGACTGTTCAACAGCATAAGCAATAACGGCTTGCTCAGTAGCATCGTCAACACGGTTCTTGATATTCGGAGACCTACGTGTCTTGTTAATCAGGTTATCAATTCCACCATCCTCAACAAGCTCTTGATAGCGATAAAGTGTATCGCGAGATACGCCCATGACTTTACATGCTTTAGATACGTTTCCAAGTTCTTCGGCGAGATTAAGCAGACCTGCTTTGTGTTTTATGATTGGGTTGTTAGTATGAAGCATTGAGAGTTACCTTTTGTTTTGATTTTAGATTCGCACCTTTATCAAAACGGGTAACTCTCTTCATTTCAAGATGAAGTGTCAGATTAAGTCGGGACTAATACAGATCATTAAACGTGGTCTGTCCCCGATTTACTCTCCTTCCAATCACGCACACTTGGGCTGTATGACGCGGATGTTGGCGTCAAGTATGTTGAGCTCGGCGGTTAGCATGTCGTGAAAGCTGTGCAGCTTTTCGGGAATTGATGCCTTAGGAACGTTCTTAACATTGTTTGCTTGTTTATACGATTGAAGTATATAGAGCATGTATCTCGCTGCTGTTTTTTCATCGGCGCTGCCGCGTTTTAGAGCGGCTTCATCGTTAATGGCTAATCGAGATACGAGCTCTACCATCGCAGTATTAGGGCCTTGTTCCAAAAAGAACGCCCTTGATTCATTGATCATGAATTTTTGGCTGCCGTCTTCTTCGAATATTCTAATGTCGTAGTGTTTTTTTAAGTTCTCACAGACTTTCTGGACAAATGCATCACTAAGCGTTGGCTTAATTCGTGAGCTAAAACTGATGATATGGAAGTCAGTCGGGTCGAAAAAATCATAATTGAACGAAAACTGAAATATATCCTTTTTACCATAGGTGATTTTGATTTCTTCACCGGGCGCTATATCTTTGTCGGTGATGAACGCGATACTTTCGCCGTCCTCAAATTGAACACGTTGAGGGAAAATATTGCTTTTTGTATTGTGGTTGAACAGATCCATTCCCGGTAAAAAACCAAGGCTGCCGCCCCAGCATCTCTCACGATAAATCAAACTAGCAAGTAATACATGTTGCTTGTCCAATGAAGGGTCTTTTGTGCAAACCGCATGGACCAGATATTCCCACTGCATTTTTGAGGTCTGAGCGAGTTTCGCAAGCAGGGGGTTCATTGTGTTCAGTATTGCGAAGTCTTGAGGTGTAAAAAAGCATACGCTTCGGCTTTCTCTTTCGGAGACGGTTCCACAGAACTCAAAGTAACCTTGGTAAGGTGAGTTTTTGTCTGCGAGCTGTGTTGCCATGGCATGAATTAGACTTTGGATGTCACCATTTGGATCCTCTGAAAAATCTACTGAGTCGGAGCGCGGAATCATCATTGACAAGGGGAATTTACCTAGGAGAGTCCCTTTGGGTATTGACTCTGTTGCATGCATTCCTAACAGGCCGTTGATATCTTTTTGTTGAACTCTTGGGTCCATCTCAAAACCAAGCTTCCCCATACGTGTCAAAAACGTTTCAAATCGTGAGGTAGACATATCGCGAGTTCCTGCAACTAAATGTTTGTTGTTAAAAAAATAGCGCGGAATTATTCCATAATAACTTAGGATACTTCGCTGTGTGGGTTATCAAAACGAGAAATAAACTCTCGCTTCAGCAGTTCCGTAGCGCGTGTAATCGTGAAGCGATTACATAGTGGCCATCTATATAACTGTTAGCGATCGATCGCATTGCCAAAGTAATTGAGGCGGGAGTTTAACCGTGCTTGGTGTCATCACTCTCTTTTTAACTAAGGGGTGTTGGAGTCTTCGTCTTGCAAGGGCTTCACGATTCCGTGGGTGAATGCTTTCACAATCTCGTTGTAGGTTCCGTCTTTTTTAATTTTTTCTAGAGCTTCGTTTATTTCGCTTATAAACGTCGTCATGTGGAGGGTTTTAGGGATTATTAGATAGCCACTGTTGAGAGAGAACGCGACTGGCAGTGACATGATGTTGTCTTCAATTTCGAGAAGCTGTGTGTGGAAGTCTCCTGAGGTCTGCTCAAGGATGACGCTGTCAATCCTGCCGAGCGCGAGCATTTTGAAATTATCAGTAGGGTCATTACTGACATGGACGGTGAATAAGCCATTGTTTCGCGCTTCGTCGAACGCCTGCCCATACGACCAGCCTCTATTGACGCCAATCACTTTGCCCTTAAGATCTTCGATGGAGTTATAGTCAAACGACTTATTCTTGTTAACAAATAGGACTAGTTTTTCTTCATAGAGTGGGTTTGAGAAATCATACGTTTTGATGCGTTCATCATTCTTGTAAGCGCCGCCAACGGCACCTTTTCCGGCCTCACTAAATAGTAACGCTCGTTTCCAGGGGTAAGCTTTGATGTCCGCTTTATTGTTTGACTGCCTAATAAGTTCTTTCAATAGGCGAGGATACAAACCGTCGGCAGAAGTGCCTTCTGTTTTGTACATATAAGGTGGGTAGCTGCTGTCGACGAATATCGTTAACCCAGTTGTCTTATGAGCATAGGTGTTGCTGCCTAAACCTAAGATGAACAAAGCAACGCAAAAGAAATGTCCAAACTGAACGCCTTTCACAACAATTACTACGCTCCATTCTGACTTGCCGCTTTCGTCTTGTATCGCTTATTCACGCAGCAGACACCGACTAAATGCATGACTAGAAAAACCTACTTGTCTTTAAGTATAGATGGTTTTTGGACGTGATCTCCTTGTTTTCTAAAAAGACTGTTAATTATCTCTTTTCCATTTGCGCCTCTAAAGGAGCTTTTCACTGATCCCGACACTTTGGTCGCACTAGCGCGCCCAAACGAGCAGATAAAAATTCGCTCTTCTAGTTCTTTAGAGTAGGAACGTAATCAGGCAAAGTGCTAAAGTAAGCCTTTGGTAATTCTATGGGACGTAAGGTATGACACTGTTGATCATTTATCTGGCCATCGCGATAGGTGTGTCTTTTATGTGCTCAATTCTAGAAGCTGTTTTATTGTCTATTACGCCTAGTTTTGCGGAACAAACGTTGGTTGATAAACCTCGGCGCGGCGCGAAGCTGGCGGCGGTTCGTGAAAAACTCGACGAATCATTGTCTAGTATTCTTATCCTGAACACATTTGCCCATACCATGGGTGCTGCGGGCGTCGGTTCTCAGGCGCTACAGGTTTTTGGACAAGAGTGGGAAACGCTGATTGCCGTGGTACTGACCTTGGCGATTTTGTATTTTTCGGAAATTATTCCCAAAACACTTGGTGCGACATTTTGGCGCCAGCTCGCGATACCTTCTTCATACGTGATTTCTTGGTTGGTCAAACTCGTATATCCCTTGGTCTGGTTGGCTACGCGCATTACCAAGCTGTTTACTCACTCGAAAGAAAATGAAATTACGCGTGAAGAGATTATCGCGCTGGCCTCGCTTGGTCATAAGGACGGTAACTTGTTCACGCAGGAGAACCAATACCTATCCAATGTATTGAACCTTAGGGAAGTCACAACCGATCAGATTTTGACGCCAAGAACGGTCGTTCATATGCTGCCTCAATCGATGACCATCAGTGAAGCGCTTGATAACCCTGAAACACGACAGTTCACGCGTATTCCTCTGTATGGAGAGAATATTGACGATATTCAAGGCAAGGTGATTCGAGCGGATCTCTATGAAGCGGAGCGTTCTGGGCGAGGAGACCACGCTGTTCAGACCGAGTCTAAGCCTATTTTACGTGTGTCGGAAAAAATGCCCGTGCAGCAGTTGCTCGATCAGTTTATTAAAAAGCATGTGCATTTGTTTTTGGTTGAGGATGAGTTCGGGCAGACGGCTGGAGTGGTGACCTTGGAAGATGCGATCGAAACGTTACTGGGCAGAGAAATTGTTGATGAAAGTGATCAGGTCGAGGATCTGCAAGCGCTAGCGCGATCAAACTATCGGGATCGTTTACGTGAAGATAAGGCCCGACAGGAATAACTAAGTCAAACCCGCTGATGAGTTTGAGCTGGACTGGCCAATCCTGATTTATTGCCTTTCCGTCGTTTTTTGGCCAGTAACAAGACTAGGACTCGTAGCGAAGCTAGATTAGTCGGCCAGACTCTTCTAGAGCTTATAGGGTGATTTTCTTTGCAATACTAGGCTCCTTTATATGGCAGACGGCTTACAAAGATTATATTTTATCGTATGTCTCTTTTTAACGAGTCATCTCGGGTTATCGATTGGTGCCGTTGAGGCAGCTGACCGTCCTATCAATGTTGGCTTTGTGCCGACCAATTCTTTTTATCTTGATTCAGAACAGACCAAAGGCTTGTTAGCCCCCTTCACCGACTGTTTACTATCTCAAGCTTTCGCTGTTAATTACATTGAGCAACCCACTTATCAGCGAATGATGCTCTCCTTGGAGCAGGGTATTCTTGATTTGGGCTTGAACCTTGTTAGGACAAATGCTCGAGACAAACAGGCGCACTATGTCTCTGATCTTATCAATACCAGAACCATGTTGATAAAGAGCAAAAAGACCCAGTTTGACCCAGGTAGCTCTATTGTTGGTACGCGGCTCGGCACGCATTTTATTAGTCAATTGACTGCCATGGGAATTAATGCTGACGTGAAGGTGCAGTCCTTTGAACAGTTAATAGAAATGTTCAACCTCGGCAGAATAGACGCCATGGTTGAAGCGGAACTTTTCCTAGTTGGAAAGTACGAGCAAATAAAAGGTTACCCCGACGAGTTAGATTACGAGAGCATTTCGGACGTTATTGGTGGCGGATATTTTTCGTTCGATTACATGGAGCAGCATCCCAAATATCTTGAGGGCTGGGCCGAGCAGGTAGGCCACTGTCGTCGCTCATTTCCGCAAGTTCCCTAAGATACAAGTGTCTAAATTAAGGTTTTGGGGCTTATGGTTGTCTGTGTGTATCTGGTTCTGTGTTAGTTTTTGAGTGGCGTTTCGAGTGTGTGATATTTGAACTATAGTGTTGGGTAGCGTTTGCAATATTACCTTGGCTTATTGGGGGCCTCATGACAGCTCGAGTCCGCATATCTATTTTTTCTTCTTATTTGCTTTTCCTTTTTCGGTGCTTAATGCAGAGGAAACGATCAAAGTTGCTTTTGGTAATGCGTTGGCCCCGTGGGTGATGCCGGATAAACATGAAGGCATTGTGGTTGAGATTATTGAGGCAGCGCTGACCCCTTTGGATTATAAAATAGAGAAGGTCTATTTACCCTATGCGCGTCGCTTAAAGTCATATCAGCTTGGGCTAGTTGATGTGGTGTCTGATATTAATACCAGTACCATCCAAAATGAGCATCTGACGGGTTTCTTTTCAGATATCTCCTACGCCTACGAGAACTTTGTTTATACGCTTAAAAAGCGAGAGTTTCAGTTTGAGACGCTCTCCGATCTAGTCGATTACCGCTTAATGTCTTGGCAGGGCGCGGTAGCGCATTTGGGCGACGAATATGCAGAAATGGCTCAAAATAGTCCCCTTTATAGTGAACATCATGACCAGTCAGTACAGGTCAAAATGCTTTATTTGGAGCGTGTTGACGCGATTCAAATGGACAAACAGATATTCAATTATTATCGAAAAGAGGTTGGACGCGAGGGCGAAATTGATATCTCGCCTGACGTTGATGAGTTTGCATTTTTGGGAGAAAGCCCAAACGGTTATTTGTTTCGTAGCGCAAAAGTTCGAGACGAGTTCAATCAGCAACTCAAGAAGATCAAAGCCTCAGGTATCTACCGCCGCATTATGAACCAACATAACTTCACACCATTATCCGTACCGCTTGTTTCAAACGACTGAACTCATCTAGTCCCTGTATTTCTGGGCTGACTTTTAATCTGTCACCATGTCTGCCGCGACCTTATGCATCATGCGCCCGCCGTTTCTAAGTGATCGATAGAATGTATCGAGCGTGTCGCGATGTTTCGCTTCAAAAGGCTTAGCGATTTGGCTCGCGATAGGGAGTTTTTCTAGTGCATAGAAAGGCTCTTCCGCGATTGAATAGTGCATCGTTTCGATTTTTTCAATGGTCTTGTCGTAGGCGCTTGCCATGAAATCAACGGTGCCCGCCACAAAGGTTTTACTGGTTGAATCGATGGTTGGCGATGTGTCGCGATTTTGTTCTTCAACCGAGACCAGCTGGGAAGCTGGCTGTTGGTAATAGTTGGTTTCGTAGGGCTGAATACTTTCCTCTTTGTTGATCCAGTTTGCGATCAATGCGTAAACTTTTTCAGAGTGTGCTAGCCGGACCGGAGAGGTGCCGCTTAGGTGAGCGGATCGAACGTTTATGGGCTTATAGGACGGGGCTTTGTTAACCTGAGAGCAAAGAGCGTTATTCGTCATGTTCTGGTTGAACACATTGTGTCTTCGGTCTTGAGTACCACCTGAAATGAAGTAATGTCGGCTGGACGCTAGGAAATATGAATTGGCGCTTGGGCGCTTACGCTCTTCTTCAGCATTGGCATGCGTGTTACTAGGTAGCGCTTGTTTTTTGTTGAGTCGATAATCTAGCCAATCCGCCAGAAGGCTGACGTAGTAAATCGGAAGATGCCTGAAAAAATCACCGCTCAAGTAAATCATATTGCTAGCTATTGAGCCTTGATTCGGGTTCCCCAGATAGACACATTTTGACAAGGCCTTTAGCCATCGTTGCTCGCTGCTTTGTGCAATATTCTGAGTGTGGCTGAGCAGGGCACCACCGCCGCTGAAACCGACTAACATTAGATCATTTATTTCAATTGGGTAGGCCGAGAATAATTGGCTTAACTGCTCAGAAAAATTTAGGCCGTTTTTCTCTAGCGAAAGTCCTGTGTTGTAGCGCAGATAAAGCGGTGTAAAGCCGAACTCTTTATGTAGCTGTTGGCCATAGTTTTCGTGAGGCGTTTGCTCGTTAGAATCGAAACAGATGTCGATATAGTGGCTAACGATTGATGCACTCGAGCTACCTTCTTTGGGGTAATCCCACACGGACTCTAAGCTTGTCAGGCCGTTCACAAAAATAAGCACTTTGCTGGTGATTGGCGCTCGAAATTGCTGTGGAAAACTAGCGTCTAAACTCAGCTTTTTATCGTGATGATAAAACCCCATTTGCATGGCCAGAGGGTTCTTTTCTTTTTCTAAGTACTCGCCAATCATGCTGTTGAGGAGGGATTGGCCCAATACTCCCCAGCGTTTGTGGTCTTGTTGAACGATACTTTTTCGATTCATTCGCTAGCTCCCAGAAGTTCCTACTTAAGGTAGTAGGTTTTCAAGAAATGTGACGACCAAATTTGAAACAAGATCTTACTATCTCGTAATGATTATGAGTTTTGCTTACGGCGAAGGCAATAGCGGAAGTTGACCGGAAACAACTCGAGTTGAAAGAGTGGCGTTCCGCCGACTTGAAGTGTGAATCAACTCGAGTTTTCTAAGTCTCTATTGGCTGAAGGTCGATGCTTAGCCTTAGCCACCGCAAGTCCAAATTAAAAGGTTCATTTAATCGTCACCGAAGTGTCATAGTCGAAATTTACAGTCAGGTTGAAATTTGAAAAGAGGCTCACCTTTAGAGCGCATTTTGTTCGGCTTACTTTTTGCCAAAAGTCGAGTAGACAAAGATCAACTTAACTGAGAGAGACTTAGCTATGTCACAGCAGGATAACGGAACTGTCGAGAATGGACAGTTGCATGATGATATCGAGAATTTACCGTCAAATACCTCTGGCAACCGACCGTTTGCCTCTGTATTAGAAACTAATATGACCCGCCGCAAGGTGATGGCTGGAAGCCTGACCGTTGCGGCGACTTCTTTTTTAGCGCCAACAGCAAGTGCTGGATGGGGTTGGAGGCACAAGAAGCACAATAAAGAGTTAGTTAGTTTTAAGCCGGTTGCGATTGAAGATGTGGTCGACACAACTATGCCCACTATTTCAGAAGACTATCAATATGAGGTTTTAATTCCTTGGGGAACGCCTATTGAGCCGGGCGCGACTGCCGAGTACAACGGTGATCCAAACACGCGACCTACGTCCGCTGAAGCAGCATTACAAACCGGTCTGGGTCATGACGGAATGTGGTTCTTCCCAATGGATCAGCGCAAAAAACTCGCTTATGGAAAGCACTACCGTATGCGTAATGACCTCGGTATGTTGTGTGTGAATCATGAGTATGGCAATAACTCCCACGCGCTTGGAAAGTCTGCGCCAGAGAGCCTTGAAGATGTTCGAGTTTCGCAGAATATTCACGGAGTATCCGTATTAAAACTGAAGCAAACGCGCCGCAACGGTTGGAAAGTCGTTAAAAGTAAGAACACACGTCGTATCACCGTGAATACTCCTGTTGCGTTTTCTGGGCCGGCCGCTGCCTCTGAGTTATTGCAAAACCCTAATGGAAATATTGCACTGGGGACCGTCAATAACTGCGGTTCTGGTGCGACGCCATGGGGAACGTACCTGACGTGTGAAGAAAACTTTAATGGTTACTTCGGCGCAAATGGCTTGTTAGTCCCGACTGAAGAGCAACAACGCTACGGGTTTTCTGATTCTGGGTTTGGCTATGGCTGGCACTTATTTGATAAGCGTTTTGACCTGACCGACGAAGACTACGCTAACGAGCAAAATCGTTTTGGTTGGATCGTCGAGATTGATCCATTTGACGGTACTCAAAAGCCAGTCAAACGCACCGCTCTTGGTCGCTTTAAGCACGAAGCTATCGCGATTGCTGAAAGCTCAAATGGTCGTATTGCTGCCTATATGGGTGACGATCAACGTTTTGATTATTGCTATAAGTATGTTTCTGATAAAGCTTGGGAGCATGCCATTGCCGAAGGCGAGAGCCCTCTGGATAAGGGGAGTTTGTTCGTTGCTAAGTTTAACGATGATGGCACCGGTGAATGGATGGAGCTAACGATCGATAACCCTATATTGGCAGAGCGATTCGAGTCGCAAGCTGAAGTATTGATTTACGCCCGTCTTGCATCAGACCTACTAGGTGCAACGCCAATGGATCGTCCTGAGTGGACGACGATAGGCACAAGCGGCGAAGTGTTTTGGACCTTAACGAATAATACCAATCGTTCTGAAGCGAATGCAGCGAACCCCGAAGCGCCGAATAGTGACGGCCATATTATTCGCACAAGAGACTCGGGTGACCATTTGGGCAATGACTTCACTTGGGATATTTATCTGATTGCGTCTTCGACTCGCGGCACTGAGGCTGTATTCACAGACCCTGACGCGGCATGGGCTGATCCCTATGGTCGTTTGTTTATTGGTACTGACGGTGGTCAGCCAGATGGACTTCAAGACCAGTTGGTTGTATTTGATACCAACAAAGAAACGCCAGAGCCTAAGCGCCTTTTGGTTGGTGTCAGTAGTGACGAGATCACCGGATTTACGATCACGCCGGATCAACGCACAGCATTCGTGAACATTCAGCACCCAGGTAACGGTGACCCTTCTGCGACTAGCTTCCCTGCAGCCTTTGACGGAACAACGATTCCGCGAGATTGTACGCTTGTTATCACGCGTAAGGATGGCGGAATCATTGGGTCTTAAGGCTTAAAGGGACAACTAAGAACAAGGATGTTTCGGTGGTTTATGGGCAGCAGATTGACGCTGTTGAAAACGAGTGTCTCTAAGACGCGTGTTCATAAACCGCCAACTTATTAATTTTTTAAATCTCGGGAGTGAACAATGGGAATCAGCCCTACACAACTAATCATTATCTTGGTCATCGTGGCACTGTTATTTGGTACTAAGAAGCTTCGAAATATGGGAGGCGATATAGGCGGCGCCGTGCGCGGCTTTAAAAAGGCGATGAACGATGATGAAAAATTAAACAATCAAACAGATACGGCTATCGACGCAGGTTTTATTGATAAAAAAACAGTTGATAAAAGCTCTGCTGATCCAGCTATAGACTCTGTAACGGTTATTAGTAAAGAGCGTGCTTAGTTAGCGTTATCTAAGGGGCGTTTAAAAGTGGTAGGGGCAAGGTATGTTTGATGTCGGTATTCTTGAACTGTTTATCGTTGGGGTAATTGCACTGCTGGTGCTAGGACCTCAGCGCTTGCCAAAAGCTGCCCAGCAGGCAGGGCGTTGGATAGGCTATGCAAAGCGCACGGCTAGCCAGTGGTCTGATGAGATAAATCGTCAGATTGAGAACGAAGAGATCACTAAAGAGCTCAAGAAAAATAGCGCTCTCGAAGAACTAAACAAAGAGCTAGTGCCTATCAATCAAGCGTTTAGTCAATCGTTGTCAGGTTACGCGCTGGGTGGTGAAAATAAAATGCCAGCTTCTACGGAAATCAATACCAGTGGAACAGCTAAAAGCACCGCCATAAATGATACAACTTCCACGGATCATCTAGCGAGTGCCTCGTCTATCACTGAAGAAAAACTATCCGCCTCCGCGTAAACAGAGCGACCCATAATGAACGATACACTGACTATTGATAACGAAGATAAGCAGCCATTGATTACGCATATCACCGAAATACGAAACCGTTTGCTTTACTGTGTAGCCTTCATTGGCATAGCGTTTATCGGGCTATTTTATTTTGCTAACGATCTTTACACGCTTTTGTCAGAGCCGTTGAGGGCGCATTTACCCGAGTCGAGTAATATGATTGCAACCGATGTGGCGTCACCGTTTTTGACGCCATTTAAGCTGTCATTCGTGGTGGCGATTTTCGTGTCGATGCCTTTTATCTTGTATCAGACATGGTCGTTCGTTAAACCGGGCTTAAAACGTAGCGAGATGTCGTTAGCGTTTCCTTTGCTCACGTCGAGCATCTTGTTGTTTTATGTCGGTATATGCTTTGCGTATTTCGTGGTTTTTCCGCTTGTTTTTGGTTTCTTTACTCAGGTCGCGCCGGAAGGGGTGGCGGTCATGACGGATATCGCGAGCTATTTGGATTTCGTGATTAAACTATTCTTCGCCTTCGGTTTTGCTTTTGAAATCCCTATTGCGGTCATTCTGTTGATTCTGATGGGTGTGACAACGAGAGAGTCTCTAGCCGAGAAACGGCCTTATGTTCTTGTCGGATGTTTTGTGATTGGCATGCTTCTGACGCCGCCGGATATATTGTCTCAGTTGTTGCTCGCCATCCCCATGTGGATGCTGTTTGAGCTCGGTTTGGTAATGTCTCTTTTTATTGCGTATACGCAGGTTCAAATAGATGGTGCTGCTTAAACGCGGACTCTTAATTGTTTCTGGCTACCGTTATTCTGCGCCTAGTATGTTTTTATTATAAAAAAGCCCATTTCATTTGAGATGGGCTTCCTGTCTTACCGACTATCTGTATTCGTTTTAAGGAATAGCGACAGGAATCAAGACTCGGTCGATCGTGTGAATGCGGCCGTTGCTTGTCAGTATGTCGCTGCTATAGGTGCGGATTCGCGGATCACGCAGTGCCGGTGCATTGTCTACCAGCTTCAGACCATTTGGCGAGAAAGTCGCACCGTCTAGAAGCGTTTCAATGCTGTCTGATTCCAAAACGTTTTTCAGCGTTTTAGCTTCTGGCGCGACATGGTATAGCAGAACATTCGTTAGGATTGGCACTAACTCGCCGCCGCCAAGGTCTGTCAGGGCTGTTGCGATCGCACTAAATGCGCCGGCTTCGTCTGAACCTGCGTAGCCTAAGTCGTTTGCTAACTTGATAAACGCCGCATCGTTTGGTGCGAACACTGTCAATGCTGAATCAGGGTCGTCTAAAGCGCCTGCTAGATTCGCTGCAAGCACTGCGTTTAGGAGCAAGTCGAAATCATGTGGGTTTTCGTCAAAGTCTCCACCGCTTGCGACAACTGTACCAGTGATCGTGGGTAGTTCTTCTTGACCTAGTTCAGGTAGGTCTGCTGGAATCAGAACACGTCCAATTCGATAAATAACACCATTACTCGCTTTAGTGCCGCGTGACCAAAAGCTGAGTCTTGGGTTTTTGAATTCAGGGTCGTTATCCACTAAGCGATTGTAGCTTGGCAGTATGGTTGCACCTTCGAGAAGGGTCGGGATTGAATCGGAGCGCAGTAGGTTTTTCGCTTTCTGCTCGCCAGGGCTTACATGGTAAAGCAGGATGTTTGTCAGTAAAGGAACGGGGTCGCCATTGCCGAGCACAGTTAGGGTTTCAACAATCGTGTTGAACGCTGCTTCTTCGTTGTAGCCATGGTAACCAAGGTCGCGGGCTAAACGAATAAATGCAAGATCGGTCGGTGCAAAAACTGTTAGGTCTGCATCTGGGTCGGCTAACGCGCCGTCGAGCCCTGCAATAAGGACCGCATTAAGAAGGATGTCGTAGTCGCTTCGTTTTCTGTCGAATTCACCGCCACTCATGGCAACAGTGTCGGTAATGCTTACTTTCTCTTTGTGCCAGCCACCCTTAAAAAAATACCAAGCGTGGGCAGGAGTGGAAATTAACGTCACCATCAAGGCAGCTCCGAGTAAACGAAGCCCGTTTGCTTTAAATTTCATTTTATTTTCCTCATCTATTTTAGTGTGGTGCCTTGAGCCGAAGCTAAGCAACATGTGATTGATAGAGAAGACCGGTCGTTTCAATGTGATATCAGGGAGGTATACGGGCGTACGCTTGGATTGGTTTACAAGAACAATAAAAAAGTTTACGAAAGGTATTATTTTGCGAACGAATGCGCGTTTGAGAGAGCCTTGTTAGCGCTACAAGGCATGGTGAGAATAGGGCAGCAGGTTGGTTAAAAAGCTAGTGGTCTAGCAGCAAGTTTGTGAGCGCTTCCGGAGATTCTATAGGAACCCAATGCCCACAGTTTTCGAGCGCCTTTGATGTTCGCGGCTTCAAATAACTTGCGACTGTCTCGGGTACATATTTGTCGTCTTGGCCCCATACGCAGTCTATTGGCACCGTTTCTGTCAGCCTTTCTATTAAAGGGGAGAATGCTTCGAATTTACTGGGCGACGCAGAGCGATAAAGGCTAAGGATGGTGCGCTTAGTAAGCGCATTTATCTTATTGTAAGATTGGTCTATGTGCTCTTTTGATACTTCGCTTCCACTGCGTTTCATCTCCCAATGAAATAGTGGCCGGTTCATTGCCGCTAAGGATAGTTCACCTAATAGGGGCGTTCTCCATACACGCGCCCACGCATGCCATTGATAGTGAGGACTAAACGGAAATGAGCCGCCTACGATACGTTTTACCTTCTCTGGATATTGGCAAGCAAAAGACATCCCGAATATGCCACCCCAGTCATGCAAAACAAGCGTTAAAGGCTCTTCGATGCCTAAGGCTTCGACTAGCTCATTAATATACTGGCCGTATGCGTTGAGTTCGAATTCGAAATCGTTTGGCATGTCTGAGAGGTTAAAGCCGGGTAGGTCTGGTGCAAAACAAGTGAATTGTGTTTCGAGCTTTTCAATGACAGGACTCCAAATGTCTGCTGAGTCAGGTACGCCGTGAATCAGCAAGGCAGGCTCACCGTTGCCTTTTTTAATGACATTGACATCGGCGTCTCTGAGTTTGATTTTCATCTTGCCTTTACGTCCTCTTCTCGTGTCTTCGCTCGCTTACGCGGTCGTTGGTGTTTTGTTGTCTCGGTTTTAGGGTCGCACAGCGACTAGGCACACCTGGGTTCAACGACTTTAATATTTGCATCCAAGATTGCTAGCTCCGCGACGAGCATGTCATGGAAGCTTCTGAGCTTTTCGGGAACGGAGTCTCTGGATATGCTCAGCGATTTATTCGCGTTTTTGAAAGACTGCAGAATATAAAGCATGTATCGGGCAGTCGTTTTCTCGTCGGCATGGCCTCTTTTAAGGTCTACTTCATTGCTGATAGCTAAACGCGAGACGAGATCCACCATGGCGCTATTTGGACCTTGTTCCAAGAAATACGCACTTGATTCGTTGATCGCGAACTTTTGGACACCATTAGCTTCAAAAATATGCACGGGATAATGTTGTTGAAGGTTTTCAACGATTTTTAATACAAACGCATCGCTTATGGCCTGAGTAATCCGTGCGCTGTAGCTGATGATATGAAAATCACTGGGATCAAAAAAGTCATAGTTAAAGGCAAATTTAAACATGTCCTTTCGACCATAGGTGATTTTGATTTCTTCTCCTGCTGCTATGTCTTTATCAGCGATGAGCACCAGGCATTTTTCGTCGTTAATTAGTGCCCGTTGTGGCGATATCTGACTGTGGGTGTTGTGGTTGAATAGATCAATGCCGGGTAAGAAGCCTAGCCCTTCGCCCCAGCACCGCTCACGGTAGATTAGGCTGGCGAGCATAATAGGGTCTTTATCGAGCGACGGATCTTTTGTGGCAACGGTTTGAATCAGATGTTCCCAGCTATTGCGCGAAGTGATAGCCATCTGTGCTAGTAGCGGATTCATTTTATCTAAAGCGCTAAAGTCTTCTGTTTTGAAAAAACATACGCTGCGATCTTCGCGTTCAGCAAGGTCACCGCAGTATTCAAAGTAGCATTGATATGGCGATTCTTTATCCGCCAGCTGTATTGCGAGGGCATGTACTAAGCTTTGCGTTTCTTTGTTGGGACCATCCTCAAACTCGATGCTCTCGGAGCGAGGTATCATCATGGAAATGGGGAACTTACCGAGTAGTGTTCCTTGCGGAATTGCTTGGCTCGCATACATTCCAAGCAGACCATTAACGCTTTTTTGCTCAAGTCTGTCGTCCATCTCGAAGCCGAACTTTCCCATGCGTTCTAAAAAGCTCTTAAATCGTGAGTCAGACATAATTAGGTGTTCCTGAAAGAAGATTGGATAGTAAAAAAACAGCGAGAAATTATTCCACATTCATTGCATTAGTTTCGCTGTATCGGTCATCAAAACTGAAATTAAATAATTCTGTTGGCGCGGTCAGTCTTCGCCCAGTAAACACTCTTCACGGTTATCCAGCCACAATGGATACTTTGCCATGGCTCGCGAATACAAGCGACTTTGCAGATGTGTATCAAGCCACAGTCGTAAGTGCGGGTACGGTGCTTGGTTGAACCAAGGTCTATTGACGCGGGCAAACTGACGCACAAACGGGAGCAGGGCGTAATCGATTAGGCTTGGCTTGGAGCCAATAAAGTGCCCGTTTAATTCGTTGTTTTTTGCATCAGTTGCGGCAGCTAGACGCTGCTCTAACTCTGCAATAAACGTTTCGCACTTTTCACGTTCTTCGGCCTCAGTCTTTAAGTGGAATCGTTTAGATTTTTTGTAGGTTTCTAGCTGAGGTTTAAACGCTTGGTCGTTGCGCTGAATCAAATCTAGCATGGCAGGTAAATGACTAGGCGCGTCAGCGTGAAGTAAGTCCTGTGGATCATTTTGTCGCAGCGCCCAAACCATAATATCTAGGCTCTCATCAATGACGGTTTGATCAGGAAGAACCAGAACGGGAATGGTTCCCTTAGGTGACGCGGCTAGCATCTCTGCTGGTTTATCTTTTGTCACGACGGCCCGCAATACTACTTTTTGCTGTGCCATGAGTAAGCCGAGTCTTGCTCGCATGGCGTAAGGGCAGTGTTGCAGTGAGTAGAGTATGGGTAGCATTAGAGTCGCTGCATAGTCGATGTTGGTAATGATTTTTTTGGGCTTATTCGTCGTTATAAGCCCTGACGATATTGCGCGTTGGTCGACACGCTAATCATCTCGTTTAGTTGGATCGATGCGCTTTCGTTACCCTGAAGTAGGCTTTCAAAGTGCTCGATCAATTGCGCTTTGTTTTGTTCGGCTTTTGAGCCTGCGCCAATATTTGTTAGATCAATGAAAAACTCATCGAATAAATCAGCCAAATCATTGACCACATCTAAGTTCAAAAACTGTTCGTCATTGTAGATGCTTGGGTAGCCGCCTTTTTGTTTATCAATAGCGAATGAGACTCCTTTTACATTAGTAATGGTGGTCGCTTTTTCACACTTAAGCATGCAGCCATCTTCGATACTTGGTTTTTTACAGCCCACGGTTTGTTGGAAGAAGCACTGTCGGCTGGTCATCATGAGAATGGGGTGATAGATGCTGTAGAGCATTTTGAAGTTGTCGGGGCGCGCGATATTTTTTAACTGCATCCGGTTTATCTCGTTTGAAATAAACGCGCCCGCGCAGTTAAGTTCCTCTTTTAAGGTCAGCAGAGCATATGAATTGGTGGTGTTCAAAAACGGACCTGCGATCCATTCAATTCCCATTTCATATGCTTTGTAAGCGACGCCGGTGTTATTACTAACGATGCGTGCCGGCTTTACTTGCTCAAGGATTTTGACGGCTTCTAAATAATCTTTTCCAATTAGCACGGCTGGAAACCAAGGAATCAATCGAGGGTTTGCCGTTAACAAATCGATATATTTTGTGCAGTCCTTTTTGAAACTCTCGGGCAGCTTAAAGTATACGTCTGCATCGGTTAGGTCACAGAGAGGGAAGTCTTTTTCGTCCGCGATCAAGATAGACATCTTGGGTTTTCCTGAGGCCTTGTTGTCTTTGCTTAATGCCGGTACATCTACATTCGGAACAACGTCAGTCGAATTATTGAGTAAAAAGGCGAGTTGATTCTTGAGCGCCGTTAATTCTTTGAATGGAAGGCTCAAGTTTGGCGCATAGTCTGCGAACACATACTCGTTAAGTGCAAACTCAGCATTGTTAAAGCTTCTAAATCGCTTAATGAGTGACTCTTGATCGAGCTCTGCGTTGCCGGCCTCCGTTAACAGTGATTCGGAGTGTACGGTAATGACTTTTGCGTCGGCGCTGTCTGTGCTGTCGGCACCTACGCTAGCCGTAACGGTTAGCGGCGTGTTGAGCGATCCTGAAAACTCAAGTGTAAGCGGTAGTTTGGCCGTACTTAGATATTCAATTTTTTCTCTTAGCTCGCCGCCTAATGCATTGCGATCTGAATGAAGATCATCTTTCACTTCTTGAATTTGTACTACCGAGATAGCACCGCTGCTGTCGACCGCATGCTTGACGCTATGGTCGCGAGGGTTGTCGATGAACATGTCTTTGGTCAAGTTGCCTTGCAAGAAGGAATTGGTGAAATCGCGATTGAACACTTTGTGCAAATTTGAATCGTCTGGGAGCAGTTCGCCCGTGTTGATAAACTGGTCTATCTGCTTGCGCCAGGTATCGACCACGGTATAAACGTAATGAGCACCTTTAATACGACCTTCAACTTTGAGTGAGTCAACGCCAGCCTCAACCAGCTCGGGTAAGTCAAAATAGGCGGAGTTGTCTTTTAGGTTGAGAGGGTATTTGTTGCCTGTGGCCGTCACTTCATATTCGTCGCGACAGGCTTGGCTGCAGCGACCTCGGTTTCCTGAATTCCCAACACTAACCGAACTTGAATAACATTGGCCTGAAAAGGCAATGCAGAGAGCGCCGTGGACAAATACCTCCGTTAAGACGCCTAGGTCATGGGATAGCTTGGTCAATGACTTAATTTCGCCAATATTGAGCTCACGCGACAAGTTAACTCTTGAGGCGCCAATCTTATTGAGGAAGTGTATCTGTCCTTCATTATGCGTGGTGAGCTGAGTTGATGCGTGAATATCTAAAGTCGGGAAGAATTTTTTGACCAAATTAAACATACCCAAATCTTGCACGATAATGCCGTCAATTCCGCTATTGACGAGCTTGTTGAGTAGCTTAATCATAGTGGGCAATTCGTGCTCTAGAATCACCACGTTGAGCGTTAAAAAAACCTCGCAGTCATATTTGTGAGCAAGGCGAAGAACACCGATTAGATCGTCGAAAGAAAGGTTGGAGGCTCTATTACGCGCGTTGAAGGTATCGAGTCCGCAATACACCGCATTGGCCCCAGCAACGACCGCTGCTTTAATGGCTTCGACATCACCGCCTGGCGCTAATAATTCTATCTTTCTGTTCATCTGACTCACTGCTTTTTTGACAACTAATTTTGAGGGGCGATTCTAGCGGTAACGAGCGTTGATTGCTAATTAGGCAGCGGCTTACTTCGACTAACTACGGAGGTATTGATTGATAATCTTTTAACACGCCGATCTTGGGTGAGTTTAGCGAACAAAGTTAACCGACCTGAGGTATCTAGAAAAAGGGGAGGGCTAAATTGAGCTGCTTGAAAGTGCGACAGACTAACGGTTGAAATAAAAAAGCCGCTGAAGATAGCGGCTTTTTGAATACAGTAGACGTTTGGCCTAGCTATTAGCCTGTTTGCGTCTCGCTAGTACCAGACCAAGTAAACCTAAGCCTAATAGCGCGACAGTGCCGGGCTCTGGAACTTGAGCAATCTGAACGCGAACGATCATGTCTTGGTAGTCACGATCACCGCCGTTGCCACCGTTTAAGTCCAAGTCTTCCCAGCCAAGAATATAAGTATCGACTAGCTCTTCAACTTTAAACACGGCAACTTGAACGTCGTCGTGGGTGTTGCGGTCACTTTCGGTAAACATACGGTTCGCTGCGCGGCCGTTTGGGTTAATGTAAAAGCCGATATCCATCATGCTTCCAAAATCAATGACTGCACTTTTACCTTTGCCATCGGCACCGGCAAATATTTGGTTAAAGTTATTCGTTCCTTGCTCGTACCAGCCGAAAGTGGTGTTGTTTTTGTATCCCGCTAGTTCTTCGAGAATGACGGAGGTTGCGCCGATGCCAGACCAAGTTTCTGCAGAGATCATGTTCAGGGTTAGGTTGTCGCCAGCTTCGTCTTGCAAGCTATTTAAAACCGTATCTACGTTACTGCTTGGATTATCCCAAGAGCTTCCAAATGCAAAACCATTGGTATTCACAACGTACGCGTTTGCTGACCCAACAAAAAGTAAGCTCATTAGAGCTACAACTACTTTCCTATTCATGACGATTCCCTTGAAGTCTAAATAATAATTAACATTAGTCGGTAAAGCACTAAAGGTGCCAGTGTTAATTAAACCTTTAAATACAATAGGGTATGGTTTCTTGTCGTTGATGAGAAAACGTGATGTGTAAACAAAATCAACGCTTTATCGTGGAGGTGAGAGTTCGCGCGTGTGGAAGGGGAGAACCAACCTTAAGCATCAAGTAATGCTTAAGGTGTTTGTTTTTGGTGAGCTGACGTGTGTTGTGATGGGTGCAGCGCTAGACAGACTTAAATGCTATTGGCACTTTTACTTGAGTCCTTATTGGCACTCTTATTTGCACTCGGTTTTTGCTCGCTCGCCGACGCTTTCTAGCAGAGACTCATCGCGCTCATATTCCGTAATCAGTTCATCGAATGCGTCGAAGTTGTCTTCGTGTAAGCCATATTCATCATCGAGACTAATTAACGCTTCTTCTTTCTTTTCGAGGTCATTGTGAAGGCGCTGTTCAATGCAGCGATACTTAACGCTGTAATCGGCATATTGTGCTTTGTCCATAACTGGTTCTGCGCTGGCGACAGATGAAAGCAACGTACCTAGCAGTAGACATGTTCCTAGTTTGAAATTCATATGACCTCCTTAAAATTTGCGCGGTAGGATAAGGATAGTACGAAATTTGTTCAGTTGCGAAGTGGTTAAGAAGTGTTGTAATTGTGCAATTTGGTCATCCCTGTGCAGTTAGCTTGAGCAGATGCTCGAGTTAGTTGGAACCGCATCACTAAAGTGCGTTTTAGATCACTTGTTTCACTATTCTCTACTAAACTGTAGGGATAATACTTTTTATTGATTACAAAGGGATTTTACGAGTATGAACCCTACCTTTCTTGCGTCGGTTCAGCGTGATTCTGCAGACCTTCTCTATGGCAATGCCGTTGCGGGTATTCTAGTTTCTGTTGTTGCATCAAGTTTTTTGGTGTTCGCATTCAAAACAGAAAATACCTCTGATTTTAAGTTCTTGTGGCTCGGTGCCATGACTTTATTAATGGCGGTGCGTTATATGGACGTCCGTCGGTGGCAAATGCAGTTACAAAATACGGAGTACGACGGTAAGCAGGCTTTGACGCGGTTCGTGGTTGGTGTTTGGGCGACCGCACTGATGTGGGCGACGTACGCGGTACACGTTATTCAATTTAGCGCATTGATCGAGCAAACGACCATCATTGTTGTCGTGTCTGCAATGGCCGGTGGGTCCGCGACGGTGTTGGCCGCGCATAAACGAACGGCAATGCTCTATGTGTTCCTGCTATTGGCGCCGGCGTCTATCTGCTGATTGCTGTGTGCAGAATATGCTGACCGAGTTCTCGGGATTTTAGGATTTTCTTTTACCATCGTGATGTTGGCAATATCGTCTAAGTCTGCAGCGTTCACACAGCACGCAATTGCATTAAAAAATGAGAATGCCGCGCTTGTCGACCATATGGAGCAAGAAGTTGAAGAGCGCACGCAGCGCATTTATGAGCTATCAAATACGGACCCACTGACGGGGTTATACAACCGGACGGCATTTTCAAAGAATCTGAGTAAATCTCTGGCGGAATTAACGAAGAGCGGTGAAGAGTTAGCTTTGTTATTTATCGACTTGGATGGGTTTAAGAAAATAAATGATACCTTTGGACATGAAGCCGGAGACCAAATTTTAAAAGCGAGCGCGCATCGTCTTCAATCGATAACACGTGATAGTAATTTACTGTGCCGATGGGGTGGTGATGAATTTCTCGTCGCGTTGGAGCGCACGGATCGAGAGGCTGCGATTCATTTGGGAAGAGAAATTATTGACGCGTTGTCGCTGGAGCACAAAACCGATGATGCAAAGCTATCGGTGGGCGCGACGATTGGGGTTGCGCTGTTTCCGATTCATGAAACCTGTGAGAGCAAGTTGATTCAACATGCTGATACAGCAATGTACTACCAGAAAAAAAGTAAAGGCTCGTCGGTGTGTGTGTTTAACGAAGAAATGGAAGCAGAGCACCTGCGCGAACTAAAGCTCAAAAATGGTCTAGCGAAAGCCATCGAGAAAGAACAGCTTCGCCTTGTTTTCCAACCTATTGTTAGCCCTAAAGATGGTGCTCCCGTTTCGTTTGAAGCGTTGCTTCGCTGGCAGTTTGGTGATGAAAATATTCCGCCCGATCAGTTTATCGGTATCGCCGAGCAGTACGGCTTAATTCTGGATATTGGTGATTGGGTAATGGTTCAAGCGTGTCATACGGCGGCAGAGTGGCAACGCTCGAAACCTTTGCCTGTGTGCGTCAATGTTTCCGTGATCCAATTTCAGGATGATGGTTTTCCTGGCATGGTGGATCGCGCGCTTAGCGAAAGTGGGCTAGCCCCTGATTGTTTGCACTTGGAAATTACTGAGTCGGTTTTCGCCAGTGATGTGAAGCTACTACGGAAACGAATCAAAGCAATACAGCAGCGCGGCATTCATGTCTCTATTGATGATTTTGGAACCGGCTACTCGTCTTTGTCGGTGATGCAAGATTTGGCGGTCGATACCGTCAAGATTGACCGCTCGTTTATCAACAACCTTGAAGGTAGTGGCTATGCCATCGTGACGGCGGTTATCCATGCGGCCTCGATTATGAAATTTGATGTGGTTGCCGAAGGTGTGGAGACTCAAGCTCAGCGCGAAACCTTGGCTAAGTTGGGCGTACACAAACTGCAAGGTTTCTACTTTTCTAAGCCCTTGGAAATCGACGCCTTGGCCATGTATCTTGATGAAAGGCTTCTCGGTTAGATTAGATTCGGCGAGGTGGCTAAAATGAAATTGGCATTAGTCGTGCTGGGCTTAAGTGCATAGAGGCTAATGTGATTGCCGAGTTTCTCAAGACCCAATAATCGAGTATTCATCGTTTTCACACTCTTTTCCTATTCCTTTCGCATTCGTTATTCCTAGGCTTCTTAGTGGCCTTTTTCTAGTGAGATGTTGTTACATGAATTTTATTCATGTTTTGTGTTAGGATCGCCAGCACACAAATTAGAGACATTTTTCATGTTTTGTTTTTTGAAGAGGCTTCTGAAAAGATCACGCTTATTTCCTGTTGCATCGCTGTTGCTAGCGATTACTTTTCTATCGGGCTGTTGGTCTGAAACGAATAGCCAAACGACTAAAAAACCGGGTCAGATAAACGCCGGTGTAAGCGCAGAGTTAACGCCGGAGTTGGTCGCTATTTTTAGTCAAGACTGTGCTCAATGTCATACCAAGGCGTCAACAGGGGCGCCGTTAGTGGGGGATGCTCAAGCGTGGCGAAAAATACTTTCAAAAGGCATAGATGAAACGCTCGATAGAACACTGAACGGCTATGGTGGAATGCCGCCAGCGGGACGTTGTTTTGAGTGTACTCAAGAGCAACTCAAACAGCTTATTTACTTTATGAGCCAGGGTGCTTAGGGGGCAACGATGCAGCGGCGAGATTTATTGAAAACATTGGTGGCGACGACACTGGCCACCTCGGCACCTAGTCTATCGTTGTTGGCTTCGCCTTCTTCAACGGGCGCTTCTGCGTCAAAGAAAAAGGTTTACCCCTGGAAGAATTGGTCGGGAAATCAGGTTTGTTATCCTCAGAATACGTATGCGCCATCGAGTATTGATGCGCTGCAAGAAGTGCTTCGCGAGAGTTCGGGGCGGGTTCGTATGGTCGGTGCCGGACATTCTTTTTCGGAGCTGGTGCCGACCAATGACACGCTACTGGCAATGCGACGTTTGAACGGTGTTCGTTCGGTAGATGAACCTAAAAAGACCGCTACCTTTTATGCCGGAACAACCTTAGGTGAAACGGGTCCTATTCTGGCTGATCATGGGCTCGGCTTGTTTAATATGCCTGATGTGGACCATCAAACCTTAGCGGGCGCCATTAGCACTGCAACGCACGGCACTGGCAGAAGCTTGGGTAGTTTGTCTAGCTACGTTGAATCCCTAACACTTGTTACCGCCTCAGGAGACGAGGTGCGCTGCAATGCCAATGAAAATTCCGATTTATTCAGCGCTGCTCAGGTCGGGCTTGGCACCCTAGGTGTAATCTCTGACGTAACATTGAAGGGCATGGATGCGTACAAGCTAAAGCGACATGGCTTCTGGTTGCCGGTTGAAGAGGTGATGGCGGCGTCAGACCCTTTGTCAAAAGATAACAGGCACTTTGAGTTTTTCTACTTTCCGTTTACCGGCATGACCTTGGTCGATACGCTTAACATTACAACCGATGCGATCGAAAGCCATGAAGAGCTAGACGGTAACAGTGGCATTATGGATTTGAAGATGGCGAGGGATTATTTATCGTGGTCGCCCAAATTGCGTGAGTTGATTGTCGGCGGCTACTTGAAAACGCAAGTCAGTATGGAGCGTGTAGACCATTCCTATGCCATTTACGCAAATGATAGGAACGTTCGCTTTAATGAAATGGAATACCACCTTCCTATTGAAACGGGCATGAGTGCTTTGCGAGAAGTGATTACGAAGATTGAAAAAGACTTTCCTGAAGTGTTCTTTCCGATCGAATGTCGATACATCAAAGCAGAGTCAGCATGGCTGAGTCCGTTTTACGAGCGTGATGCAATTTCGATTGCTGTTCACCGGTATTTTGAAGAGGATTTTCTGGCGATGTTTGCGGCAATTGAGGTGATTCTTCAGAAGCATGGTGGTCGTCCACACTGGGGTAAGATAAATACCTTTACCGCGGCGCAATGTCGTGAAGCTTACCCTAAATGGCAGGACTTTCTTGATATTCGTCAGCAATATGATCCTAAAGGAAAGTTTTTGAACCCCTATCTTGAGAAGCTGTTTGCGCCGAAAGAGGCTTGATGAAGAATGAAAATTACGCGACGAAAACTGATTCAAGGTGGTCTTAGCCTTAGCGCTTTAGGTGGTCTGGCTCTGCTCAAGCCCAGTGATCTAGGGGCGGGGCATTCTCAGTATTTTGAGGGTTTGAGTCAGGCCATTAAACAGGCAGAACTCACTCGCCCGACGCTCATCATCGATAAGCAAAAACTAGATCATAATATTGCTTCGCTAAAGCGTCGCATTGGTCAGAGTTATGACTATCGTATGGTGGTCAAATCCTTACCTTCTATCCCGCTGCTTCAGCACATTGCGAACCAAACGAGCAGTCAGCGTTTTATGGTATTCAATGAGCAGTTCTTGCTAAAAATCATTGAGCATTTCGAGCGCGCTGATGTCTTGCTTGGCAAGCCATTACCAGCGCTAGGCGCGAAGAAAATTCTCGAGCAGAGCAGTCAGGCAAAGGGTAGCGCTATTCGTTGGTTAGTCGATAGCCCCGAACGGTTAGAAAACTATCGAGACCTCGCCCAGCAGCGACAGCAGGTTTTGCGGCTTAATCTAGAGATAGACGTTGGACTACACCGAGGCGGATTTTCGTCGGAGGCGGATTTTGTCAGTGCGCTCGGTGTTATAAAAAGTAGCCCCTTTCTCGAATTTGATGGTCTGATGGGGTATGAGCCGCATATCGTTAAAATACCGGGAGACGAGAAGGCGCATCTGACCGATGTGCTGGATCGTTATCACTCCTATATTGATCTCGCCAAATCAGGCCTTGGTGAAGCGTTCCCCCAACGCCCGATATTCAACACCGCAGGGAGTCCGACGTATCAACTGCATGCTGGTCTCGGCGCGGGCCAAAGCCAATGCACAGAGTTGTCAGCCGGATCCTGTCTTGTTAAACCCTCTGATTTTGACTTACCCAGTTTGGATGACCATGTCCCTGCTGCTTTTATTGCAACACCGGTGCTCAAGGCATTGGATAAAACTGAGATACCCGGCGTTCCTGGGCTGGGCAAACTGATGGCATGGTGGAACCCTAATCTACAGCGTAGCTTGTTTACCTATGGTGGAAATTGGAAAGCAACACCTGTTTCCCCTCAAGGTTTGCGCTACAACCCTGTCTATGGGCGCTCAAGTAATCAAGAGATGATTAATTCCTCGCACGCGAACCCGCTGGCGATGAATGACTGGGTGTTTCTAAGGCCGACGCAAAGCGAAGCCGTGTTTCAGCAATTTGGTGATATTGCAGTGTATGACGGCGATTTACTCACTGAGCGATGGCCGGTGTTTTCTTGAATTTTTCTTATCGATTTGGCCGACAGCCATGCTCCATCTAAGTGTCTAGCGCAGCCTGAAAACTCCACTTCATAGGAACTAAACGTTAACCCGCGAGTCTGTTTAGTATGAGTCGAAGGTGTATTAATAGTTTGGGGTCGTATCATGTGTCAAAACGGTGTGCGCGGGTTTTCGTTCGTTGCTCTAATGCTCTTGTTTGTCATGCAAAGCGCGATGGCGATGGATAGCTCGGCAAAAAGTAAGGTAACTATTCCGTACAAAGACGGTGCCAATATTTGGGTGAAAAGCAGCGCCGATCATCCAGTGACGTTTCTGGAGTTATACAGCTCTCAAGGGTGCTATAGCTGCCCGCCTGCCGAAAGATGGATCAATACCTTCGTTGACGATAATCGTCTGTGGGATACGCTCATTCCGGTGAATTTTCATGTTGATTACTGGGACTATATTGGCTGGAAAGACCCGTTTTCGTTTGCGGAATTTAGCAGTCGGCAGCGTCTCTATCGTCAAAAAGGGCACACATCTAATGTGGCGACACCGGGCTTTGTTGTTAATGGTCAAGGTTGGAATGGCTGGTTTCGGCAGCGTTCGCTGCCGGTGGCGGCTCGCGCATTTGAGGGTGAGCTGCAGGCCAGTTTCAGCAAAGAAGGAGAGCGGTTTCCAATAGATATTGCATTTGATAGTGATGCATCGCTTTCGCGAGTCAATGTGCATGCCGCGGTGTTGGGTTTCGGTGTGGCGACGCCAATCCCAAGTGGCGAGAATGCTGGCAAGACGTTGGAGCATGACTTTGTAGTCGTGGGTTATCGGCGCGGTCCTATGGACTCGAACGCCGGTTCGGCTTGGCGCAAGTCTTTAGTTTGGCCAGAGATAGTGGAGCAGCCCATGGAGCGGCAGGCCTTAGTAGTTTGGGTGACTGCCATGAACGATCCCAAGCCTATACAGGTACTAGGTGGCTGGCTGCCCGATTGAGCTACTTTAATCTTCTTACTTTTGCTACTTCTGCTAGCCCCACTTGGTGTTGATAAGATGTTGAGACAGGGTGTTAAGCGCTTTGCCTTTGTGGCTTATTTTCCACGCGATAAAATTGTCATTATTGCCAGGCGCGATAGGAAGAGGTAAGAGCATACCGTTTTTTAAGTAGCGCTCGATGCGATGCCGAGGAAGGTGTCCTATCCCCAGGCCCGCTAGCTGAGCCTGAATCTTCTGATCAATCGTTTGTGCATAAATCACTTGTTTGCCGGCACTCAGACCGACGCTGCGTGTTACGTTAACCGATGAGGTGTCATGGGTAACGATTCGACGCATATTGGGTAGCGCGGCTTCCAATAGTGTTGGCGTGTCGAGAAGGTGGGCTTGTGGGTGCTGTTTAGAAATAACCGGAATCATATCGGGCGCTTCGATACCGACCGCTCGAAATCCTTTTTGTTGCGGAACGGGGCCGGGCGCACCAACCAACAAGTCAACTCTCTCGTGTTCAAGGGCTTCCCAGCCACCGTTCAATACCGACTCCGTAATATCAATCTCTAGTGTTTCATGTTGATCGAGAAACTCTTTAAGTGCGTTAAAAAAGCGCTCGTGATTGATTGTCGATTCCAGTGCAATGCGTAATTTTGGTTCCCAGCCAGTGGCCACTTCTTTTGCTTTTTCAGCGAGAAACTTAGTGGCGCTCAGGATCTTCCGTCCCTCGGTCAGTATTAATTGACCCGCCGGAGTTAGCACGGATCGCCGTCCCTCGCGCTGGAATACTGTAATCGACAGTTGTTCCTCGAGCTTTTGTGTTGCATAAGAGATCGCCGAGGTCGCTTTGTTCAGCTCTTCCGCTGCTTTTGCAAAGCTGCCACGTCGGTCTATCGCATCCAGTATCTCGAGAACCTCAATATTAATAGGGTTTGTCGACAAATTTTCCTCGCCTTTTAATTGTTCTAATAATTAGAACATTCTAGTAAAAAATTGGGTCTTATTCAATTTTACGAACTCCCTATACTGGCTCCATCAACGCGAAGTAAGGCACTAAACGCCTGACACGCCACTCACGACAGATAAAAAACTGGAGCATTAACATGAAGGCATTGGTAAGCAAAATCGTTTCATCGAATGAAGGTTTAGACACGATGGCTATCCGCGTTGCAGCGGGAGTTATTTTCGCCGCCCATGGCGCGCAGAAGCTATTTGGCTGGTTTGGCGGCTATGGCCTTGAGGGCACAGCAGGGTGGATGTCTTCAATTGGAATTGAGCCTTCTTATCTTATGGCATTGATGGCCGGCAGCGCGGAGTTCTTTGGTGGGCTATTTCTGATTATCGGGCTGCTCGTTCGGCCAGCGTCACTGGTTTTAGGTGTCACCATGGTGGTGGCGATTGTCACGGTGCATTTGGAGAACGGTTTATTCATGAGTAACAACGGTTATGAGTTTGGGCTGGCTCTGTTAGCAATTAGTGTGAGCTTGGCTGTTCGCGGCGCTGGCAGTATTAGTGTTGACCAACAATTGGCGTCGAAGTTTCGATAGTCAGGAGTTACAGCGAAGGTCTAGAAACATCAAATCTAAGTGCTCTCTTTGACGGGAGCGCAAGCGCCACAGAATATTTTAGGAAGGGCATAGCATGAGTATTTTACATATTGATTCGAGCGCACGACTTGAGGCATCCAATTCACGCCGACTTACTCGGTATTTGGTGAGCCGGTTGGAGCAAAGTTACGTTGACCTAGTGGGCGAAGCAACTGGCAGCGGGCAGGCCGCTGGTCATCAAGAGCAAGGCACAGTAACGAGAGACGTGGGGCAAGCTTTGCTACCACAAATAAGCGCCCAAGACCTGGTCGACTTACACGCATCGACAGATTCGGATCGAGCGTCTTTGGCTGCGCATACGCAACTTTCGGAAACCCTTATTGCGGAGCTCAAAGCCGCAGACACGCTGGTAATTGGTGCACCCGTCTATAACTTTGGCGTGCCTGTGTCGCTGAAACAATGGATTGATTACGTTGCCAGAGCGGGGAAAACCTTTCGTTATACCGCCGACGGTCCGGTGGGGCTGACTGGCGTTAAGCGGGCATTTGTTGTTGTTAGTTCAGGGGGCACACCGATTGGAAGTGCGATGGATCACGTCAGTGCGCATCTAAAAACGGTACTGGGTTTCTTGGGGGTAGAGCGTGTCCATATCATTGATGCCTCTGGCTCTAAAGGCCAGCCCGAGCAAATTATTGCGGCGGCTCAAGCGCAGATAGATTCGCTGATACCGTTGCCTGAAAGCACTTTGAGTTAATCAGTCGAAAACACGTAACTAAACACGGTTGGAAAAATACGAGGCTTAAAATGGGATTACTTCAAAACGGAAAGTGGGTGGATCAGTGGTATGAAACGGGCAAATCAGGGGGGCAGTTCAAACGACAAGATAGCCGTTTTCGCGCATCGATTAGTCGTGCTCCAGATGCTCAATTTCCGGCTGAGTCTGGTCGCTACCATTTGTATGTTTCGCTTGCCTGCCCTTGGGCACACAGAACACTCATCTTCAGAAAGTTAAAGGGTCTGGAAACGCATATAGGTGTGACGGTCGTCGACCCAATCATGCTCGAGAATGGCTGGGAGCTAAGTGATGCACCGGAAGGTATTCGGTTTTTGTATCAGCTATATCTTAAGGCGGATGCGACATATGAAGGGCGAGTGACGGTGCCGGTTTTGTGGGACAAAAAAACGCAAACCATCGTCAGTAACGAATCGTCTGAAATTATTCGAATGCTCAATAGTGAGTTCGAATCGCTTAGCAATTCGTCAGCGGATTATTACCCGACAGCTCACCAAGACGAGATCGACCAGGTCAATGAGCGTATTTACAACACGATCAACAATGGGGTCTATCGCGCTGGTTTTGCGACCTCGCAGGCGGCCTATGAAGAGGCATTTTCTGAGCTGTTTGATTCGCTAGATTGGTTAGAAAGCAGGTTGAGTAAACAGCGATATCTTGTAGGCAGCACAATGACCGAAGCAGATTGGCGTTTGTTCACGACGCTGATTCGGTTTGATGCCGTTTATGTCGGGCACTTTAAATGCAACCTTAAACGTATTGCAGATTATCCGGCGTTAAGTGCGTACCTTCGAGAGCTCTACCAAGTAGATGGCGTTGCAGAAACAGTGAGTTTCGACCATATCAAAACGCACTACTATGCGAGCCACAAAACCATCAACCCAACCTGCGTGATTCCCTTGGGCCCGGAGCAAGACTTTTCGTTGCCACATAATCGACAAGCCTTGACCTAAGGCTTGAACTAAGGCTTAGGTCGCCGCGTGAGTTGAAGCTTTAAAATTAAAACGAAGGAGAGTGTGATGAGAACACTACAGCAAACATTATCCGCACGTCCGACCAGCGATGGCGACGGCGTGCGCATTAGTCGAATTGCAGGTGAGAGAATCAACGCCCTGATCGACCCATTTTTGATGCTTGACGAGATTAACTCTGACGACGCTGCGGATTACATCGGTGGTTTTCCAGAGCACCCACATCGTGGAATGGAAACCATCACCTACATGAAGGCCGGAAGAATGCGGCACCGCGACCATATGGGAAACGAGGGGGTCATTGGCCCGGGCGATGTGCAATGGATGACCGCCGGAAAGGGCGTATTGCATTCCGAAAAGCCAGAGCAAGTGAGCGGCTTGTTGCACGGCTTTCAGTTGTGGTTAAACCTGCCAGCAGCAGAAAAAATGAAGCCCGCAGCCTATCGAGATATTCGTGTTGCCGACATTCCCACTAAGGAATTCCATCAGGGCAGTCAGGTTGCTGTGATTGCCGGAGAAGTGACAATAAGCGCAGGTGGCATGACCCTTAACGAAGGGTTTGCTAAGGACAGTGCTGCTAAGGCGATGACAGAATCCGCGCACCTGAGCGGCGCGCTTCCTCCGCTATCGACACAACCTGTGATGCTCGATGTAACAATCGCCAAAAACGATGCGTTAAGTTTGCAGTTCAATCCGCTATTTCCAGCCTCCGTATATGTCATTGGCGGTAGTTTGGAAGGTGAAGAGAAACTCGCGCGTGGACAGATGGGCATCTATAGCGAAGGTGAGTCATTGGACTTGCATGCAGGCCCTGATGGAGCAAACCTGCTGGTTCTAAGCGGAAAGCCTCTGAAAGAGCCGATAGCGCAATATGGCCCCTTCGTCATGAATACGCGTGCCGAAATTGATACGGCGATTAGCGATTTTCGAGCTGGTCGACTCGTTTGATCTGCGCGGCCAGGATAGCCTTATTCACGGCGACCTTTGGTCGCTATATCATTCATGATACTGGTTACTTTAATTCGGATTTTAAGTTCCATATGTCTGGAGAAGAGCTGATTTTTGGGACGCCATAAAGACCCGCTTTTGCGCGAATCATAAAAGGGGACGCATTTATTTAGTGTTTTTTATGTTCTCTCAATAGAAATACGTAAAGAAGTGTTGAGCCATTTATGGGTGTGGTGATCGCTATTTTTACGGCTCAGCGATTACCCTTATTTTTTTATGCGTCTTCATGACGGATATTTCCAACTATGCCACTATATTCTAATTATCTGATAAAAAACAGAGACTTAGGGGGTGGTCAAAAGTTAGATGCCCGTCGCCACGACCGACTTACAAAAATGCATTTTCTGAAGTAAGAAGACATGTGACAGGCACTATTTTTAAATAGGCACCGGTAAAAAGCGGGTAACTGTCAGATCAAGTCTGAGCTACTGCAGTCTACTTTTTGTAGGGAACACCAACTTTCTATTTGATTCGTTTTATTGCTGTTTTATAAACATCACCGCGTTCACGTTTACCAACAGAAACCACGGTTACAGTAATTACTTCATTGTTTACTTCATAAACTAAGCGGTAACCAGCCTGTCGTAGTTTTATTTTATATAGGTCGTTTGCGCCAGAGAGTTTTGCAGCAGGTATGTGCGGGCCTTCTAACACCTCGGTTAGTTTCTTCTTAAATTGCTCTTTTACAGTAGCGCCGAGCTTATTCCATTCTTTCAGGGCTGACTTTTTAAACTCAAGTTCATAGGTCATCTAAACTAACCTTAACGCTCGCCTCATTTTTTCTTTGTTCCGCAAGGGCAATCAGTTCAAGGTCTTCAACTCTGTCCATTAAGTGCTCGTAGGCTTCTGCTGGCACACAGTAAAAGGCTGCTTCATTCCTGTTAAGTACGGCAATTGGTTCACCGTCGGCACTTAAAGCAACTTTCATTGGGTTCGCCTTTAGTTCACTAATACTTGCTGCGGCTTCGGTCAAAATTCGAGTTGTCATAATATCACCAGTACTATAAAGCGGTCGTTAATTAGGTCTTATTATAGGCCTAAAAAATATAACCAAGCAATCAAAGATCGCTCACAAAGAAACGTGGGATGGACCGTCGCTTCGCTCCCGTCCTGTATTGCTGCGCTAGACGCCAGAATTGAAATTTCTCGGGGAAGTGTTAAATATCATAATTGGCATCATTGTCATGATTTTCTTATTAGTTATGCCGCTCTCCATATTTGATTTGATAAATGACCGCGCTTATAAAAACGTTAACGAAGCTTTGATCAGCAAGGGAGTGCCTGTCCTAGGGCGGAAAGTATGGAACGGTGAAAACCGAATACATGCGTTAATGCTTGCCTGTATCTGCGGTTATGATGTTTGCACTACAAATATGACAGAGACGGAATAGAGCATGTCGGCTGAACAATACCAGCTCATAGGGACAGAGGTTTCACTATATAGCGGCAAGGTGCGTGGCTATTTAAGGCACAAGAAAATACCTTTTGTTGAAACGTTATCGACCATGAAAATATATAGCGACGTTATTATGCCTCGTGTTGGTAAGCGTATTATTCCTGTTTTACTCACCCCTGATGATGAATGTATTCAAGATACAACCTGTATTATTGATTACCTCGAAGCGCGGTTTCCCGAACACTCAGTTTACCCAGAAACACCAAAACAAAAGCTGGTTGCAACGTTGTTAGAAAGCTATGGGGATGAATGGTTAGTCATGCCCGCCATGCACTACCGTTGGCAGTTTAAGTGCCACAATTTGCGCTTTATTTTGAAAGAGTTTGGTAGTACCGCAATACCCAATGCTTGGTCTATTTTTCAATATGGAATGGGTGCCGTACCCGCAATGGCTTTTGGTAATTTGTATAAGCCATATTTTGGTATTGATAAGGCGATGGGCAAGGCGATTGAACGAAGTTATGAAGGCCTACTAGATGATCTTAATGTGCATTTGGAAAAGTATCCTTACTTGTTAGGCAATAGACCTAGTATTGGTGATTATGGCTTTTTGGGGCCATTGTACGCGCATCTATATCGTGACCCTTACCCCGGTAAAATGATGAAGAAAAGGGCACCGCATGTTGCTAAGTGGGTTGAGCGTTTAGAGCTGATGAAAGACGCACAGTATGGTGATTTTCTGCCAAACGATGACATTCCACAAACGCTGATACCTGTGCTAAAACGCATGACACGAGAGCAGTTTCCGGTACTCGAAAAAACAGGCGCGGCACTTGATAAATGGCGTGCTGAGCATGCGGACAAAAAAACTGTCAGTCGTGTTATTGGGAAGCACGATTTTGATATTGAAGGCGTGCACTCAACACGCGCTATTACGCCTTTTTCGTATTGGATGTTCCAGCGTAGTTTGGCGGCATATAATGCTGCTGAAGACAAAAACGTGTTAGATGAGTTATTGAAAAAAATCGATGGAATGTCAGCTTTTTCACGTCAAGCTAAAACGCAACTAGCCTATGAAAACTATCGTCTCGTGGTGAAAAAATAGCCCCTGCGGTGACATCGATAGATGTAATTAAATCTTCGCAGTTGTTTTACTTGTTGCCGTTATTCAAACAACGACCCTTACGCTGATTCTTAGTGAATTGGCGCTATTTCTTATTCTTGAAATATTTCCGTCATGTGCCTGTGAGACCGTTAA
>Ga0209290_1000350_pt1 | contig 36996 bp, 31 predicted proteins | sample EN1Hudsemesocosm_2_FD_184632 | JGI IMG/M metagenome (GOLD analysis project Ga0209290, IMG submission 184632) | Methane-oxidizing microbial communities from mesocosms in the Hudson Canyon - EN10B Hudson Canyon (SPAdes) (version 2) | ecosystem: Environmental > Aquatic > Marine > Cold seeps... | reverse complement strand
CGCACAAGATCCTGTTTCTAAAGCGGTTAGGCAGAAACAACAAGCGGCGCGTCAACGAATGGAAAGTATCACCGAACAAGTAGACGAAACCTTGTTTGAAATGGCTTTGGAGCCGCAAAGCCAATATGCACAAGAATATGATGCTAATTTTCAAAAAATCAAACAACTCCAGTTGGCGATTCGTCAACACACCTTGCATCGCAATCAATACGATACCGATGAACAGCTAACACGCGAAGCCTATATTCAAGAGTTACTCGCGAATGCAGAAGGTGATTTAGCCTTACTCAATCAAGAAGACGAAATGCTGGGTTACATGGCTAGGCTAGTGGCCATGGACGCGCAATCACTACAAATTGAACTGACTTATGGGTCGATTGACGGCGCCGATAAATACGCTGAAATTGCAGCGGCCAAACCTGCCAATATGGTTGAGTTTTTTATGCCTTAAAGGCGAGCTAATAATTTTGAGAGGTAACACGATGAAAAATTTAATACGTAAGGTTAGTACGATGCTTGTGACAACCGTGCTTGTATCTCATGGGACTATGGTAATGGCTGATGATTTACAAACACTAAAGAATCTGGAGCGTGAGCGAACCGGCTTCATTGAAGCTGTGTTGGATACAACTTTAACAGCAGAACAACGTAACAAAAAAATTGAATCGAAAACACGCCGACTGGTTGACTTAGAGCGAATGGCACTAAGAGACCGTCGACTTGAAGGTAAAACCGATCCGATGGTGCGTCGTGCGTTTAAAAGTTACGACATGACATTCTTAGCACATGCCAGTGTAGAACAAGACCAGCATATCGCTGGGCATTGGTATGACCAGATAGGTTTAAGTAACGAAGCCATTCTAAATGCCAGAAAAGGAATACGCTAATGGAACACGTGGCTGACTACTCAGTACGTGGCTGGCAAGCACTCAAAACCGGCTTTGTGGTATTGGGAATAACCGTCATTGGGCTTGCGATTGCCACGCACTTTTGGGACTTGAATTTAGTGTTGGGTTACCAATGGCTTCAAAGTGCATTTGGGCCTTTGTTTATCACTTTATTTACCTTGTTGAGCGGTGTGTCTATTTATACGATCACACAACTTAAAACTAACGCTGAAGATAACGCTAAAGATAAGGCCCTACTTCATGTATGGCATGAAGTAGGGCAGCAGTCGGCCAGTGGTATTGCAACCTTGGCACTCACATTTACCTTACTGGGCATAAGTTTGGGGATCGAATCACTTTCTCAACAAAACTTAAACCCGCAAACAATTAATACGGTGATTCAAGCGCTAACGAAACATTTTTCAACCGCGTTTATGACCACGGTACTCGGCTTACCCACGGCACATTTAATTCGAAGTATTTTGTCGGTCCGTTGGGTCGCTATTCAACATCGCTAAATGAAAGACATCTAGAAATAAAAGATAGCTAGAAATAAAAGACATCTTGAAATAATAGATAATTAGGAGAAAGCAATGAAAACATTATTATTTACCGCTTTAGTCATGGGTTCGGTAACCTACCTTGTTGCCACACAGTCTGAGCTATTACATGGCTGGATTGATGGTGTGAAACCGCAAGCTCAACAGGTGGTGTCAGAAGGACAGGATAAACTTGACCAATTGTTTGAGAAAACAAAAGAAGTCACCTCAGGTTTGTCTGATACGGAGCTGGTGACAAAATTGAAATCAAGTGTGAGTGAATTAAAAGAAGATGTTAAACGCTTAACGAATGAGTTAAATAAAAATGCAGCTAAAAGCACAGAAGCAGACGAAATAAGAACCGAAGCCGCCGAATATGTGAATGAAACTATGACCAAGGATGATAATACACCCTTAAACGAAACAATAAATGACCAGCCAGATGCGGCATCCCCCTACATGCCGGTAAAAGAACGAAGCGACGCATTGATGGCATTAGTAAATAGAATGGAAATGAAAGCGGCGGGCTTTTAACATGCATACGCGCTTAAGCCAGTCATCACTAAAAACGATGTTAGTGCTGTTTAACTGCTTTTGCTTAGGCGTATTAATAACAAGCTTAGTGATGTATTTACTGCCCGTGTTAACCGATCAAAAGCAACAGAAACAAACAAAGTCACCTATCCAGGAGCAAGAGCAAAAACAGAAGCAAAAACAAAACAATACGGTTAATCATAAGGTGGTTAAAAACATTATAAAACAAGGCCCTGTAAAATTGCTCACCATTAGCTTGCCAGCACCGCCAACAAATAGACCTAAAACCAAATCGGCTAAAAAACAAATTACCAGTCATTCGCCTAAGGTAAAAGCAGTTCAAACGCCGCAAGTAAATACCAAGCAAGCAGCCGTTTTGGCACAGGGTTTGGCCTTGTTAAAAAACACACAACGAGACGATGCGCCCCAAATAAAAATCGAGTTACCAAAAGATGAACGTCAACGTAATGCGGTCATTCATACCTTAAGAGCCTGTTTAGGGGTTACCTTAGGAAAAATAAGTGCGCAGGGTAAGATTATTTCACGCGAAGTGAGTGCTAGTTCATTCAGCCCATACCTTCGCTTAGTAGAAGGTAAACTCACGAACCATGAACAAAAAATTGCTAAGCAATGGCGAAACACTCCGGGCAGTATCGTACGCTTTTACCCCGAAGAGGCCGACGCCCGAATATTAGGCGGTTTGCACCAACTGGTACAAGGTAGTATTGAACATAAAAAAATAACGGGCAAATACAGCCTACAACAAGGCGAACTACGACTCGTAAACATAAAAATAAATAAGCAACCACAGCAAACCGAATTACTACTCGCAAAAAGTTGCTAGCAGTACACTAAGAAAAATAGATTGGCTACCCTGCAAAATCTGCCCTAAACATGCTATAAAGCCTTCATAAGAAAAACATTCATCAATTATTGATAAATCAGAAAAACATCTATGGAAACCATCGGTAAATACAAAATTATTCGCGAGCTCGGTTCAGGTGGCTTTGGTGCCGTCTATTTAGCAGAAGACCCTCACCTTGGTGACAAAGTCGCAATCAAGGTTTTTCAGATCAAAGACCCTGCCTTGGCCCGCGAAGTCACGTCAGCCACAGGCGATGCCGGTGAGATCCTAAAACAACGCTTTTTAGATGAAGCGAAAATACTGCGCCGTCTTTCTGCTAGCCCCCATGTGGTAAGCGTGCACGAGTTTGAGACACTTCCCGATGGGTGCCCTTATTATGTCATGCCGTATTTACCGAATTCCTTGGTAGATCTAATCGGTCGCGACGCATTTACAGCCGGTAAGTTGGAAGAAATTGATTCAAAAGATCACCCTAGGTCGTTGCCTGTCACCCAAGCATTAGACATTCTTAAGCAAACGCTCGAAGGGCTAAAAACAGTTCATGAAGCGGGCTTAGTACATAGAGATATCAAACCTGCTAATTTGCTCATCGAAACCAAAGGCCAGTTACATAACGTCGTGTTATGTGATTTTGGTATCGCTAAAATGCCTGAAGGTGAGCATAGTAAAACGGGGGTCGGTATGGGCAGCCCTAATTATGTGAGCCCCGAACAGCGCGAAAGCGCCAAACATGTAGATGCGCGCAGTGATGTATTTAGTGTTGGTGTGCTTGCTTATCGGATGCTTACGGGTTCGGTGCCAATGGTGACCGGCCTGCAATCGATTAAACAATTTATACCTGCTATTAATGATGAACTGAATGATCTGGTAATGAATGCCATTGACTTTAATACAGCTAAACGCCCCGCGAATGCCGGTGAGTTTTTAAAGCAACTCAAACAAGCTGAAGCGGCGTTTACCGGCAACCTCGATGATGTTGAAGAATCAGGCACCTGGGTCAACAATGGTGAAGGTAGTATAAGAGACGAACTCAAACCTTTACGAGATGAAATACACAAACTGCTCAGTGAACACGGTCAAGTACCAGAGGGTGAGCTACCAGCTTTGCAAATCTCCGCCAGTATGGCTGATTTAGACGAGCAGGGACTTAACGACCTAATTGAAGAAGTGCTCCAAGCGAATCAAAAAGAGCTCAAACCAAAACGAAAGCTGCGCGAGTTAATTCAGCAGCGCAGTAAAACCAGCGACAACTTAAGTGCAGCGGAATACCAAGCATTTTTAAGACAAGTCAAAAATATCGGATGGGACGAAGCGAAATTAAACCGCTTACTTAGTGAAGCGGGTTTACAGCTTCAGGCGACTGAAACGCCAGAAAAAGCGCAAGCGAGCAAACCAGTCACTGAAAAAAAATCGGGCAAATCATCGTTAACAATGGTGCTTGGTTTGTTACTAGTGCTTACGCTTGGCAGCGGTGGCTATTGGTATATGGGCTATCAGCAAGAACAAGCCGAACTGGCTCATCAGGCAGACGTTGCCAAACAAAGCGAAGCCAAGGCTTGGCAGCAAGCAAAGAACCTGAATACAGTCAGTGCTTATGAACTCTACCAAAGCACTTGGCCAAAAGGGGCTTATAACGCGCAAGCTCAGCAGGCTAAAACCGAGCTCCAGGAACAGGCGCGTATGGCGCAGCTGAGTGTCGAACAACAGCAAACAGAATACACCCAACAGGCACAGCAGAAACTGATTAAGCTCGGTTACCGTCTTACAGAAAACGGCAAACTAGACACCCGCACCCAAAAGGCCATTATCGCTTTTGAAAAACAAGCGCAACTACTGGAAACCGGCGAGGTCGATGCGACCTTGATCGCAGCGCTGAATAAGGCGATAGAAAAACAGAATGCCAAATTAGCAAAACAGCAAGCTAAAAAAGCAAACGACGAAAAAGCAGCTCGAAATAAAGCCGAAATGGAACGCATAGCAAAAGAAAAAGCGAAAGAGCAAGCCGCCAAAAAGCTTAAAGCGCAACAAGCCTATATCGCCTTGGTAAAAGCCACGCAAACCGAACTGAACCGAATTGGCTATGCCGTCGGCCGACCTGATGGCGCTATTGGCAAACAAACCCAAACAGCCCTTCAGCACTATCAAAAAGGCAATAAGTTAAAGCAGAGTGGCAAAGTCAACGAAAGCCTGTTGGCGCACCTGAAACGCGCAAGCAAAAAACCGGGGCGCAGTGCGGGTGAAACTTTTAAAGACTGCTCAGACTGCCCAGAAATGATGGTAATTCCAGCAGGCTCGTTTCAGATGGGCTCGAACGATGGCGACAGCGATGAAAAACCGGTACACCGTGTAAGCATTCCTGAAGTCTTTGCGATAGGCAAATATGAAGTAACCTGGAACAACTATCAACCCTGTATTGATGCGGGTGTGTGCAGCAGTGATGGCGATGCAGGTTTTGGTAAAGGCAATCGCCCTGTCATCAAGGTGAGTTGGGATGATGCGCAGACTTATGCAACGTGGTTAAGTAAAAAAACAGGGAAGCAATATCGTTTACCGAATGAGGCCGAATGGGAATATGCGGCACGGGCAGGCAGTACGACGAAGTATTCTTGGGGAGATAGTATTAACTGTTCTCAAGCAAGGTATGGTTATTATTCAGATGATTGTGGGAAACAAGAAAGCACCGACCCAGTAGGCTTGTTTAAGGCGAATTCCTTTGGGTTATATGATATGCATGGCAATGTCTTGGAATGGACACAGGACTGCTGGAATGATAGTTATAATGACGCTCCGAGCACAAACAAGGCTTGGGAGCTTGGTGATTGCGCGAAGCGTGTTTTGCGCGGCGGCTCTTGGTACTACGATCCGGATAACCTTCGTTCGGCGAACCGTGGCTGGGTCACCGCAACTCTACGTAGCAAAAGTTTCGGCTTCCGGCTTGTCCAGGGCCGCTAGCGTTTACCCTTTGTGCGCTTTTGCTACCCCTCGAAGAGGGGGCTGGGGGGAGGTGCCGTGCGCAGCGCGGGTTTTCTATTATTTCCACGCGAAGCGTGGTCAATTTTTAAAATAATTATCGTCGTTATAACCAAGTCGGGATACAGATATAGAATAAATTACTTAACAACAACGGCATCCTTCCCACTATTGTTAAAACATTAGTTCGCGGGCTGTCAAAGAAAAATTTAACAACACACATATTCACTATACTGCATGTGATTAGAGGTTAAACTTTATGACAATCTTAAAAATGGTAGGATTGAATGGCCCAAATATACACGGGGATGTAAAGGTCGTTCAGTCCTTACTAAACAAGGCCATAACTACTTACCCAAAATTTAAACAAGTACAAGTAAAAATTGAGGTAGACGGTGATTGTGGAGACCTAACCGTTGCAAGTATTGAAAAGTTCCAGCGAAAGGTTATGAAATTCAACTCTCCCGATAAAAGGGTTGAACCAGGTAGAGATACGTGGAAAAAGCTTAACAATAATATCCATATGAAAGCACAAATAAAAAACCTATCAATTGCTCAAAAAACCTCCGTCGATAAATTTGTTTCTTGGCTAGATGGGGGGTTGTCTTCAGGCTTAATTGGTGTGGTAGATGCTTTTATCGACGATATGAATTCGTTATTAAAAACTTTTTCACAAAGCTCTCTCGACCCAACAGGAAAAAATGCAGTGAGTGGAGAAATTACGTCATTAAGACAGGGCGATAAACAATGGGGAAAAACTAAGCTAGGTAATAGCAAGAAGGGAACGATTCACGGGTATGGATGTGCGCTAGTGAGTCTAACGATGGCAGCGACCTACATGGGTTCGAAAACCAAACATTGGCCAGTAAACATGACGCCACAAAAATTGACACCCATTGTAACCAATGACATATTTAAGAAGGCAGGTCTATTTGCTTCGAGCTCACTAGCACTACATTTAGTTGGTGGAGCAAAAGCCCTTGGTATGGAAGGAAAAGACTCTGGTATCGGCGCAAAGATGAAAAGCAGCGCCATAGCAAAAATCAACAATGGACTAAAAAATGGTCTTATATTGGCTCACGTTGACTACAAAAAAGACTGGAAAGGCGATCACTGGATATTACTTACAGATAAAAACTCTGATGGCTCATACAGCGGTATTGATCCAGCATATGGAAAGACGCTAAAGCTCTTCACCTCACCAGATGATGCTGGTGAAAAACATGAATACATTTTACTCTATGGCAGAAGTGCAAGTATGGAGCCTAAAACACCTGATAATGTAAAAACATACAAAGTCGTTCGCTTTATCACCCTAAAATAGACTAATTTTATCTATGCAAAATAAATTCGAGAATTTTAAAAGTTGGTATGTTTTCAGCTTTTTTATATTGCTTTCAAGTATCTCTTGTTCTAGCGAGGAACCTGCACCACTGTTTGAAGCGTTATTCAAAAACCTAGAAAACGGAGTTGGTTCCGAAGACGAGTGCGTATCATTTCAGGATTACTCGATTAGAATGTTATATGAAGATATTGACTATTCATTTGAAGTGTTTGCGGGAAAAATGTGTTCGCCGAAGCAGGAATTAGTCAAGAGTCGTTTGCCAGCGGAGGCTTTGTTAGCAGGTGAGTGGCGTGGTTTTATTGTAATCGATAACGGTACTGGGTCTGCTTCACGCCGTGTCAGCCTTTTTGACCCAAGCAAGATGAAAAATCATTTTGAATTTGATTATGTCGATAATCCTATATTTAACACAGGCAGCATTGACTTTTTTTCGTCTAAGGGAAAAATACCAAATAAAACAGAATGCCCAGGTCAGTACGATCAATATGATGAATGGAAGCGATTGCAATTTGGTATAGAGATAGCCGTTAAAAACAGGTATAGCCTAGAAAAAAATGAGACCATTTTACTTGGCCAAACAAAGTGTATTTTCATTGAATGACTGCTTATGGTTTGCGAAACATAATTTGAACAATAAGCATTGATTCATCATAGCGTGCCATTTTACCTAGTTAAGTGGTGCGTATAACGGGCTTGAGAGAAATTATTGATCCATATTTTCAAACCTATAATATGAATCTTTTTGTACAATAACTTCAATTGACGGTGCTTGCGGTGATCTAATGAGTTAACCTGATATTTCTTACGTTAAAAGGTTCTGTAGTGACGTATTTAATTGCATCACCATAACGATTTAAACCTATTAAACCGAAACCCTAAAAGTTCTACAGTTAATAAAATTTATACGGCACTTCATTCTCTCAGCATCACTTACGTTATTGATTCAACTTTTTTCTTTTAGAGCACAAGTGTTTTCGCCACGCCAGCCTGGCTATTTATGTTTTCCACTCAAAAATTCACATCATTACTAGCTCTCGCTAATTCCTGCCCTAAGCCGCTCATAGAAACTCCATATTAATAATTTTATGGAGAGTGCCATGGTTCAAACCGATAACAACGCGATGACTGAGGTGGCATTAGCTTTGGCAATGGCTTTTTTTGCCATTTTTATTTTGGCAGCGGTTTCGATGAGTCAGCCGGTCAATTCTGATACCTCCGATCGTATACAAGAAAAAATCGTGCACGATGTCATTTTGCAACTTGAAGCTAAGAGCGAGAATGAAGGAGAACGTGCACTTGAACAAGAAGAAACCTTATTGATTTACCACCAGGGCGCTTTTCTGAACGAGCAACTGAAGCCTTTTTTGCCCGACAATAATATGAATGTATCGCGTCGATATGTGATTGCGGTTAGCCCTAATTTGTCGATGGCTGAAATGATTCAAATCAAAAAGAATAAAAACATGCCTAATCTCGCTATAACCTTATTAAACGATGAATGGCAACAACGATTGGAGTTACTAAAATGAATTTACCGATAAATAAACGTGTACTAGCGATACTAAGCGGCCTAGTTAAACCTAGCGGAATCATTAAATTTAGTTTTATATTGGGTATGTTACTGAATACTACGGCCTTATATGCCGCATGGGACAAACATACCATTAAAGAAATGGTCGCCAATGAAGCAGCGCGACAAAATTTCTCAATTCCCATCGCTTTGGCGGTGGCTGAAGTTGAATCAAATTTCGACCCCTATGCACGTTCTCATGTTGATGCACGCGGCGTGATGCAAATTTTACCTAAAACAGCAGAGGAAGATTTAGGTGTTCGCGCGGCAAGCTTGTATAACCCGCGCGTAAATATTCGAGCGGGTGTGCGTTTTTTAAAACACCTTGTTAAGGTATATGACGGTCGAGTGGAGATTGCCTTATCGCATTACAATGGCGGCTCTAGAGTGCGCCAACCTAATGGCAGCTTAAAAGTAATTCCTGCGACTAAAGCTTACGTTAAAAAAGTGTTGAAGAAAGCAAAAAAATATCGTTCGCACAGTTTAGCAAAAGTGACACGTAAGCATGAATCAGCAAACAAAAATAAGCATGCCAATATCACGCACTTGGCTAAACGAGAGGCATTAGATGATTTTGAAAATGGTGACCCACTCATGCATAAACGTTTAGCAGGGAGAATAAAACCAACAACTGATAGCAATAATTATCAAGGTAATGTAAACGATAGCATCATCAATAAACTTAAAAACCTGGTTAAATACAACCAAAATCGCGTAGCAGCCTATCACCAAGTAAGCAGAACAAATGATGACTTTAACGACAATACAAAAACGAATATGCGTCGAAATACAATGAAGGACTTGGTAAGCGAGTGGGAACGGCTATAATCAGTGCAATAACATCAATAACAATATGTTTTAGCATTTAGATTAGTGAAGGAGCTTATGGAAACTTTAAATCAGGCCTTGTCGTCGTTAGTTCGTTTTGGTGTGAGTGACCAACTCATCCAAGACTTACAAGTGATTGAAGAAACCAGCGATATGGATGGCAAGCTTCTTTATGACCATGTTGCTATTTATGAAATGCGTTGTGCGATTCTCTGCCGAAATTACGCTAAAACGCTATGGGAATATAGCCATTATATTGCCGTGATAGAACATGAGTCTGATTATGGCGTGATCGATTTCTTCTGGGGTCAAAATGTAGTGACCCATGCACGATTTAAACATTGGTTAGAAGACGCCATGCAGGGTTCTGAATGCTTAAAAAAAGATAACAGTGTTATTAAGGCTGTGATTGGTAATCGTGAGTTTATACTCAACCCTAAACGCATTAATTTAATGGCTGCCTGGACAGCGTTTGCGGTGATGGTTGAACCGAATTTACTCACACAACTTGCGTCTTTTAAACGTTCATTGAACGAAAAAGAAATCGATACCTTTGCAAAACAGCTTAAATCTAAATTTGATGCTTACCTTGAACCACATTTACAAGCTTTGCATCAACAGCGGCAAGGTCGTGTGTTATTGAGCTGGTTACAAGCGCAGGCTGGGCATCAAAATCATAAAACACTACTTCAAGACGAAGCCGTATTACAGTTTTGGCAGCAAAATGCCGAGACAGAAGAAGGGGATTTTAAACGCTTCACCACCGTTGCCGATTGCACCTATCGCTTACATAAAGCGGTCGAATTGGGGAATGACCAACGAGATGTAGAAAGTGCTCGAAGCTACCATCAAGATCAAAGTGGTGAAGATGCCGCTTGGTTGTTAGATGAGGTGAGCCAGGTTGAAGCGGATGGCTGGTTATTTGAGCATTTAATGGCAGATGAACCCACACAAGCCGTGACGAGCTTGGGACAATCACCTTTGGATCAGATCAAATTTTTAACGAATAAGGATGCTGAGTTCTGTAGCAAATTAGAGCTAGCAGGCGCTGCTATTACAACATTACCGCTCACTTATATAAGAGCTCAGGTTTTTGGTTTACAACAAGCAAGAATGACCGAAGATTTACGGGCGACGAAAGGGAGCAATTTAGCAAAGCTAATCGCCTTTGACGATTTTAGTGGCTTTAATGTTTGGCATGAAACATTAACTGAGCAAGTGGGGAAAATTGCTCAAACACGATTAGCCGTGGTTTATATATTATTGCAACATGAACACCCAACGGCGTTTGCTCGCTTAATAGAAAAATTAACGGCTGAACAAAAAAATGCATTACAACAAGCCGCAGCAAATCAACCGAACACAATGATCGGTAACCAACTTTTGGTTCAACTTAAAAGTATTGCACCGCTGGCGATTAAGCCATTGGAAAAAGCATACAGCAAAGTGAACCGCACCGGTTTTAAGACAATTCCCGAGTCAGATCAAGTGAATGAATACCTGAAGGGTGATGAGCACCTGAATACCTTGGAAAGACTATTAACCCTTTATTCAGAAAAATTAGCCCAACTAGTCGAGTCGTCTGGCAATCTTGATGGTATCGAAAAGAACGATACGCACACTTTCAGCCAGGTATTTAAAAGACTATACGGTGAAATAGGAGTAGAAGCATGAGCCCGCAACAAAACAACGGCCCAATGAGTGAAAAAGATCAAGCGATATTAAAAGCCTATGGCGTACTGAATGCCTTACATGCAGTAAATACGCATCAGCCAGAAGGTGTGAAGAAACCCGTTTTAATTAACGATATTTTGGCATACATTCAGGGGCGTACAACGTCTGGAACCGAGCGTGTTGAAGTCGCGCTGAATAACGATCTAACAGTACGTCGGCAATACAAGCAATTGTTACGTGTAAACCAAGTAGAACATATTGCGAAACCGAGAGCCGCTCACAGTGACGATGTATTTGAAAAACGTATTGGGGAGCAGGGCGCATTACTTAAACTTAAGCAATCAAAAGGTAATGAAGAACAGTATTATTTGATCATCGAACTGCCCAATGCTATTTCTGTTCAAAGTGATAAGCCATTGGTCTTGCATGCGAACACCGAAAGCCAGACGCAACGCGCTGTTTTTCCGCCGGTACATGATGGTCGCAGTCAAATAATTCTAAATAAAAACGACGTGCTGTTCAGCTTGCTGCAAGATCACGATGTAGAAATTGATATTCAATAATAGCTATCTGACAGAGAATAATCATGGCGATTCATGTTTTTATCCCGACACTGCAAGGTGTGTCGCACGTTCAAAGTATTGTGCAAGAAGATGTCGATGTGCCTTCGGTCGTTTGCTTAGATGGCACCGCACAGAGCCTACCCATTAGTAATGCCTACTACGATTTCGTCAAAAAGGGCCAAGGGGTAATCGCAAAAGACTTTGGTCACGAAGCGTGGCGGGTAGATTTAAGTGAACCCGTAGAAATGGGAAACAGCTGGCAACTGGGTATTTACTTAGCGCACTATTTTCATTCGAAAGGGGAGTTGGGAACGGGCGAACCGAAACCGGGTGATACGGTTATTTGGGCAACGGGTTCAGTAAAGGTGAACCGTGATGTAGAACCGGTTGAGGGGGTAGAGCGAAAGCTCGCACATTCAAGCGTTTTATTTGAACAGCTCCAACAGCAGCAAATTAAAACCTTAGGGGTTATGTGCGAGGCGAACCATACGCTCGTAGAATTACCGAGCTACTTACAGGCAGTAATTCTCAGTTCTTGTGGCGAGTTGAGTCCTTTACTATCAGAATTAAATATAGCCGAATTAAATGTTTCTTCTAGCTTAATAGAAAAAACAATTCTACAGCCCGCCAATGTGAACATGCAATACAGTTCTAAGCAAAAGACAAACACGCAAAAAAAACCAGTTCAAAAAATCCAGCCAAAGCCTAAAGCGGAACGGCCTAAGCGCTCAAGTTATGGATTACTCGCGCTTGTTGTGGTCGCGGGCTTGGCGATAAGTGCCTATGGCTTATTGGCACTCAACTCAAGTGATAAACATCAGGACTTAGATAAAACAGCGATAGACGATACGCAACATTTTCCGCCGCCAGCACAAGGTATGTTTGTTGATGACGCTAAAAAGCTTGTAGTTAAAAGTGATACAAGTGATAGTGCGAAAGTTATGGCTAAGGCGGTATTAGCTTCAAACACCTCTTTTTTAGACACAAAAATAAAAAGTGTAAACCAGAACTGCGACCAAGCGGAAGGCAGGCAATTTAAACCCAATGATTTAAATCATTTTAAACCTCAAGCCTTATCGCAGCTATGTGAGTTAAGTATTCACTTTGGTGATGAGGCAGTATCGAGTGTTTATTTATATTTGTTAGATGCAAATTCCTTTTTGCCTTTAGTAAAAGCGAAACTAGTAAAAACACAAACGAACTGGGCGATCCCTCTGCCAAAGAACCGCAGCAAAACGAGAAAGGCTTTAGTGTTAGGGTTTGATAATACTGTTACTTCTGACGAGCTAAAAAAGCTAAATCGTTTTCTCGCGATGAATATCGAAAACGAATGGATGAACGCACAAGATGTTCAAACATTACTTGCCGGTAGTGGTTATAAACGTGCTGACGTGTTTGGTTTAACGCTAGAACAGTTCTAAATCTAAAAACTCCCCTGATCTGTTCATAAGCCAATATAACAAACCAACTCAGGCCGTTCAACCGTGCCATAAACGATATACTTACAGAAATTGCCGCCTTACCTGAGGCAACAAATATGAACAATCTTTTAAAGAACTGTGGAGTTTATTAGTAGTGGCTTTTTGGCACCAACTTGCATTCTGAGCCTGCTAACGCAATGGTAAGTCAATAAGCAATCTTTGTAAAAAAGGAACTAGCTTTCGTATAAAAGCATTATGCTTAGAAATCGTTCTTGTTGATGTCGGCTTTGTTATCAAAATCTGTTAGTTGCGTTTTTTGTTTTTGTTGCAAGTTAAATTTATACGCCTCGTGGGCTTTTTGAACCTTAACTTGAGTCATAACAATACCAGGATGTTGTGGTGAAATTTTTACTGCAGCGGCAATGTTTAAATTGGCGCTGTCAAATTGTTGTAATGTTGCGTTGCGTTTGGCTAGCGTTAAAAGCGCCGTCGCAGTTTTTTCAAGGCCTGCTAACGCTGCACTGTTATTTGGATTTTCGTTAAGAACTTGCTGAAAATATTCGTAAGCGTTATTTCCTGGTGGTGAAATAAAATTGTTGTCTGATAGCGCTTCTTGAGCAAGATAAAGTTGTCGCTTGACCTTTTCAGAAGTCTGATTAGTAAGAGATGATAAGCTGCGTTGTGTGGTGGTATTTTGGGGCTGCTTATTTAGCATTTCTTTAGGTGTTTGCTTATCAATGAAATAGGTGAGGGGTTCCGACTGATTAAGGGCTTGCTTCGGTAGTTTTACTTCACGCTCGTTCTTGGTTGAACTTGAACCGGTGTCGTTTGGACTTAATTTTGGAGTTAGGGTTTGAGTTAATGTCACTTGTTCAGTTGAATTGTCTAACTGAAAATAGTACCCGCTGCCTACCATTAATATAAGCAGAGTGAAAACAAGACTAAGGCCAAGGATTAGTGGTTTTTTGTAAAAAGGTGTTGCAGAAGAGAACGCTGCCTTCAGCGGTTTCATGGTTACCGTATCATTGGTTGAGTTGATAAGACGTGTCTTATAGGCTTGGAGTGCCTCGGCCAATTCTTGGCCCGTTTGAAACCTTTCTTTGGGGTCTTTTTTTAGTATTTGATCAACAAATGGCCGAAAAACAGCAAGCTCAGGCGGTAGCGCTGGCGGTACTTCTGTAATGTGTTTTATGCCAACCGATATGGCTGAGTCGCCTTGAAATGGCGGCTTCCCGGTAAGTAATTCATAGAACATTGTACCCAAAGCATATAAGTCGGAACGTTGATCAAGATCCTTGCCTTGTGCTTGCTCTGGGCTCATATACTTTGGCGTTCCAATAATGCTTCCAACAATCGTAAGATTGTTTTGAGAATTGGTTTGTCGAGCTATTCCAAAGTCAGAAATTACAGGACTGTTGTCTTCGCGAAAAAGTATATTTTCAGGCTTGATATCCCTGTGTACAAGATTCTTTTTTCCCGCGTAATCAAGACCCTTTGCGATAGTTATGGTGATTTCTAACGCTTGCTCTAAAGTAATGCCATTAAGCATCTTTTGTTTAAGATCCCCTCCGGGAAGGTACTCCATCGCGATATAGTGGAAGTCACCACAAGAGCCATAGTCATAAACTGGGACGATGCTATGGTGTGACATTTTTGCAGAAATTCGAGCTTCTCGACTAAAACGAATTTTATATTCATCATCACTTATAAGATCAGAAGAAAGTACCTTTAGAGCAACATGGCGGTCAAAACCTTCTTGCATAGCAAGATAAACTTGCGCCATGCCTCCCTCACCAATCTTTGATTCGATCTTGTAACCGCTTATTGAGGGGAATTCTTCAGGCATGTTAGATATACATTTTTTGGTGGATTGGTATAAGTTGAACTACTAGGACGAATGGCCCACTATGTATAGATTAAACTGTTTACTGACTGACCAGATAATATCTTTAATGTGTTTAAAATTCCATCTATTTGTAATAGATGCATACAGTTCAGGTTTCAAGGTATTTTGAGAGTTGTGCTAATAGTGTATTTTTAGTCATTGGAAAGATGGTTTTTTAGTGTATAGCGTTGAATACCCTCAGTGTTGAATAATAAATATAGATTGAGGTCTATCCAATTTCCCAAAAACAATCCTAAACATGATATAAAGCTCACATAATAAAAACGTACTGTCTTCAGTATAGTAACGAGCAAAAAAACGACAATGAATAGCATTGGAAAATACAAAATATTAAAAGAACTCGGTGCCGGAGGCTTTGGCGCGGTTTATCTATGTGAAGACCAATTAGGTCAGCAGGTTGCGATTAAAATATTTAAACCGCAAGACAATACCGTAGCCGGAGCGGCCACTTCTGCCACCTCCGATGCCGGTGACGTATTAAAAAAGCGTTTTAAAGAAGAAGCCAGAATTCTGCATCAACTGTCAGACAATGCCTATATTGTTAACTTTATGGCTTATGACGAAATGGAAGACGGTACGCCTTATTTACGTTATGCCATTTCTCACTGCGTGTTTGGTAGATGAAATTGGTAAAGATGCGTTTAGTGTGGGGGCAAAAGAAGATCTTGAACCAGAGTTATATCCACGAAAATTACCACTCTTTTCTTCTATCTCGGCTTCCGGCATGTCCAAGGCCACTAACGATGACCTTTTTTGTGGTTGTGCTACCCCTCGATGAGGGGGCTAAGCTAGGTGGTCTACGAAATGCAGGATTAATATTTTCCTTATGCATAACATAATCAATTTTTTTTGAAAGAGTCAAACAGCAATGATAAAAGAATTTAAACAATTAGCCTTGGTGTATATCGTCTCATTTTTCATGGCTCCAACTTTCAGCCATGCAGAACCTAGTCCTGCATCTTTTAACAGTATCGTCTCAACGCTAAACCCATTAGATATGGTCGATAATATCGATGGTGTACGTCGATCAATTAATCTTAATATCCAATTCAACGCTGGCAGTTATGAGCTATTGCCTGAGGGTAAAAAACAATTAGACATGCTTGGCAAAGCACTTAATTCAAAACGCCTAGCTGAATATGGTTTTTTGTTAGTCGGCCATACCGATGCGACCGGTGATAAGGAGACAAACCAGCGTTTATCCAAAGATCGAGCTGCGGCCGCTGCATTGTATTTATTTCAGGAGTCTGGCGTATCACCGTTTCGTATCGAGATAGAAGGGCGAGGGGAGTCAGATCTATTAGCTAAGTTAGCCGATAATGACAAGCGTCACCGTCGAGTTGAGGTGATCGCGATAAAACTTCAAGATTACTTTGAAACGTACACGACTAAAGCTGCCGAATATAAAAACCAAGAGCAACAAAACAAACTCATGAAATCGAAATCTGGAAATCTTGGTGGTATTAAAATGCAATCGGCCGACTCTTCTGCGAGTAAGAAAGATCGCGTAAATCACGTAAATAAAGAAACAAAAATTGTGTGGTAATCAAAAACCCGCCTAAGCCGCTCATAGCATTTCTCATCAAAAACTATGTTGAGAGGAATGCATCATGAAACAGGAACATGCTTATATTGCATCTTTAGTGAAACCAGGCGGCTTTCTAGATTCAGTTTACTTAAAGCTTATGTGCTAAAAACTTGAAAGTAATGCGCTTATGGCTTAAAGTTTTTGTTTTGTATGTAAGTTAAAAAAAGCCGGTTGGATAAAAATAATAATTAAAAGGAAAAGCAACAAATGCTTAGCAAGGTTTTTTTTATTCTCGCATTGTTATGCGCCTTCACACCTGTGTGTGCGCAAACCATTTCGTCCTTAAGTCAGTTTAGTTCTGATCAGCATAAAGCTGATGAATATACGAATGAAAAAACCATGGCGGTGTTGGTTGAGCTTAAAACCAAGAAGAAAATAAAAACAAGTGGCGCGACTAAAAAAGCGGGTGGTTGGCAGAAACTCGAAGATTATATTGATTCGGTTCAATCAAAAGCCATTAGTCAGTTTGGCTGGCAAAACTTCAACGACGTGATTCGTTATAAAACTCAGGCCACGCTCGCTAAAAGCGTGACCAAAACACAATTAAAAAACTTGTTGAGCAGCCAGTCTGTAAAACAAGTATTCAAAGATGAATTCCGTCAACTAAACCTCAAAACCAGTATCACACAAATCGAAGCAGATAAATTGTCGTCTAAATCGTCAGTTGGTTCAGGTGTGGCGGTCGCTATTCTGGATACAGGGGTCGATGCCTCGCACCCGTTCTTAAACGATAAAGTTGTCGCTGAGGCCTGCTTTTCTCAACTAAAAAGCTGCCCGAATGGGCAAACAAAAATGGAAGGCCGTGGCGCGGGCCAACCTTGTAGGGGGGACTGTTCGCACGGTACGCATGTAGCGGGTATCGTTGCTGGAATTTCACGTGAGATGCAAGGTGTTGCTAAGTCAGCGAATATTGTTTCGGTTCAGGTTTTTTCTATTCAAATGGGGAAAGTGGGTAGCATGGACTCTGATATTTTGTCGGGCCTGGAGTGGGTATTCTTTAACCATAAGCGTTATAACATCAAAGCGGTGAATATGAGTTTGGGGGGCGGTGCTTTCCCAGAACATTGCGACCATATGTCGCCATTTAAAATGATGATTGACCTGCTTAAAGAACAAAATGTAGCGGTTATTGTGGCCTCTGGGAATGAGTATTTAGTTGATGCGATAGCTTTGCCTGCGTGCATTAGCTCGGCGATTAGTGTTGGCTCTATCAATAAAGACTTTAGTATTTCCGATTTTTCTAATGCTTACCGGCAGTTAGACATTCTTGCACCAGGCGGTGATATTCTATCGTCTGTACCGGGTGACAGTTATAAAGCAATGTCGGGCACTTCTATGGCGGCACCTCATGTTGCCGGAGCCTGGGCTCTGTTGGCAAGTCTTTATCCTGATGCAAGTACCTTACAAATAGAGTCTGCACTTAAGCGTAGTGGCAAGTCTTATCAAGACCCGCGAAATCGACTATTTTTTCCTATGCTCAATGTGAATCAAGCAGCGCAATGGTTGGCTAAAACAAATCAAGTCGCGCCGCCTGAGACTAATGGCTCAAACGAAAGCGACCATCGAATTGATGGCATACATATGCATAAAAAATCATCAAAAAATAAAAAAATAAAATGGTAATAACAAGAATGACTAAAAAAATACCCTAAGCCCGACATAAGAGTTTATGAAAAGTAATTAACGGATACAGCAACTAATAATACAATGTATCAATATAAAACAAGATTTTAACAAACAACTGAATGGAGTTATTTCAATGAAATTAACGATCAAAAATGCATTTTTATTTTTCACCCTGACAATCGGCCTTGTTATGGTCGCTATGTCATCAGCTTATGCGGGTGACCGTCCTAATCTTTTAATTATGGGCGAAGATGCTGATGATGATACGGTGCCACGTGATAGCCGTGTATTTAAGCGTGTTATCAATGCGGTTACCAATCAAATGCATGATATCGGTTTTGACGTTTATGACGAAACAGCGGTTACGATGGATCACTTTGTTCAAGGTCGTATTCGTCGTGATCGTCAAGAGTTGATTGATATTGGTCGTAGCATACGTCAACCGCCTATTGATGTTGTTGTGTCGTTTTCAATTTTTGCGAGCATGATTGATAAAGGGTATACAAATAAAGTACAAGCCCGTATTGAAGGCCAGATGGTGCAAGTGAACTCAGGTAAATTTCTTGGCAACTTCGAAGTAAAATCACCTAAAGTTTGGACGGCTCCGGCAGACTGTAATCGTGAATGTGTGCTCGAAGTAGTCGGTGATTACTCAAAAATACTGGCCAATGATTTAGGCGCAGTATTGGGTGAAAAGCTAGCGTTTTTAGTCGATGGGTCGATTGGCGAAGTTGATGGATCAGGTAATGGTTCAATGGTGACTGACTATAATCTAATTTTTGATAACTTTTCTGCTGATGACATGATGGATATTGAGGAATACCTGGTTATCTTTTCAGGCTATAAAACACATCGCCCGACTTATTCAAGTGCACGTCGTTCAGAAATTTGGTATCAGTCAGGTATTAAGTCTGCCAAGTTACAGCGCAACCTAAATAAAATGTTGGAGCGTTTGAAGCTTAGAGCGCGAATTACATACTCGGGTAATACATTTACGGTAGAGCAAACGGTTGCAAGAACCAAGAAAAAAGTAGTCTCCGGTGATGAGTGGTAATTGAATCGACTAAAAAGCCTGCTAATTTGCAGGCTTTTTTAACGACATAACGAAATTATATTAGGAGCACTTTATGATTAAGAAAATTGCGTTATCGATCATCGCTTTATCACTTGTTGCCTGTAGCGGTAACCAAATTAAAGAGGTGAGCTACAGTAAGCCCCAGGATGTTAATGTTGTACTTATAGCTCAAGATTCAGGCATGGATGACCTAGATATAAGTAGCACTACTTTTCGCCATATAGAAAAAAACGTGGCAAAAGAAATTTTACAACGGACTTACACCTTGTTCGATGTATCTGACGTGACAGGGAATAGCTTCTCGGGTGAGCGTGACCGCTTTACACAAGAAGACTTAATGGCGTATTTTGCCGATCGCCCAAAACCGAGAATGGATGCTTTAGTACCGTTACGTGTATCGTATGTGTTGGACCGTGATAATGATCGGCTGAGTGTTAGCTTAAAAGCAAAAGTACTTGATGTGAATTCCCAAAAATTAATCGCAATGATAGAAGTTCCAGGGCCCTATACCAAATTACCTAAAAACTGCCGTGGTATGTGTGTTCAGAAACAAATTCCAGAATTGGCGGCACCTTTAGTAAAAGACTTGGGTAAAAGCTTGGCTTACAGATTGTCTCAGTTTATTCACACTAGTTATCGAATGCATGAAGAAGCGAGCTCGGAGGATGGTCATCAGAATAAACCAGCCCCAGGTGCGCGAGTAGAAGGCGTATTGATCGAAAGCAATGCCCGTCCGTCTGCGACAGTTATTGAGTCTGTGCCCGTTACAAAGCCTACACCCGCGCCTAAAAACAAGACCATAAGCACCACTAAACGAGTCGGGGGGGTATTGGTTGAAAGTAAAAGCCCAGACTCGAATAAGCAAAAGAAAATTGTATGGTAATAAAAAAGTTTAAGCTCTATAAAAGCACCCTAAACATTTCATAGCTGCAAGCATAGATTTCAAGCATTAAATTGGAGAACAAATATGCGTTTTATTTTAATTTCATTCATGGCAATGTTTTTAGCCGCTTGCAGCTCAAATTGTATTAAATCAAACGACGCCAATGTCATGGTAATGATCGATGATGCGAGCCGAGATACAGTTTCTAGCCAATCGTCGGTAAGTAGCCGCGCGGTGAATGAGGTGCAGCGTCAATTAAGTGATGCAGGCTATACGGTTTATGATGAAACCTCCGCCGGAATGGGCAACTTTGACCGCCGTGGGTTACGCTTAGGACGCGCAGAGTTATTAGATATGGCTGCTTCGGCTAACCCTGACATGGATGTGGCAGCAATTGTATCGGTTTATGCTGATGTGCGTGAAAAACCTCATGCTAAAAAATTCAAAGTGCGTGTTGAAGGTGATTTAATCGCGGTACATTCTGGTAAGCGCATCGCTAGTTTTGATAGCAGTAGTACTATCGGTAGTGCTGATCGTGATTGTTCACATTCGTGCATGAAAAATAAACTAGGCGATAAAGCACGCATAGCAGCAGCAGATTTAGGCGCAGTGTTAACTGAACAACTTCAAGACGAGTACGGTTCATGCGACAAAGAGACGGCGCCAACATCGGGTTATGTACAACGCTTCGAAATTAACCTTGAAGGTTTTACAGTTGAGCAAGCTAACGTAATTGAAGCACAGCTAGAAGACTTGAGTGGCTATGATTCGCATCGTTTAAGCTATCAAGGTTCTCGTAAAAAAGAACTATCATACAAAACCACCTTGCCATCTTTTAAACTGAAAAGGCATTTACACAAAATCTTAGAACATGAAAGCCTACGTGCAAGAATCCAGTTTTCTGGCAATCGATTTGATATTCAAAAGACGATTAATATTGCACCAAATAATACCGAACTTAAGCTAAACGGTGATCAATACGACTGGTAGTTTGTTCAAATATGGAGAGCGCAAAGTCTAGCCGTCAGTATTCATCGTTAACAATTTAGAAGAACACTATGGAACAGGTCGACGCTATAAATAATCACCCGCATCTGAGGCGGAGGCTTTGGTGAAGTCTTTCTCGGACAGGATGATGTACTTCATCGCGATGTCGCCATTATTACCCCTAAGCAAAGCTATTGGTTATATTCACCAATTACTGCATGCCGTGTCATCAGCACATCCACACAGTTTAGTGCCTCGGGATATTAAACCTGCGAACATTATGCTAAACAAAAAAGGTGAAATTCGAAGGGTGGATTTGGTATTGCCAAAGCCCCTAACTGACAAAAAAGTACCGTATCGCAACTGGGCATGGGTAGCCGAAATCATATAACCCCTGAACAAATTGAAAGCAAAATAGGTAATAAAGTCAGACACATGAAAAGTGGGCGACCGCTAAAATCTAACTGTTAGTCAATAGAGAGTTGATCGCTTTTTTATTCCCTCCATCGCCTTTATTATGGTAAAAAAAGCGCCTTCCTAAATAAATAATAATTAAATAGGTACGCTAGAATGTCCGAAATACATGTTGTTAGTGAAAGCGTATCTTTTTGCGACTTTGTGGGCAGTTTACATTGACCAAATGTAAATATTGTATATGCTGTAATATTAATGCAATATTTCTCAGGAGAGAATAATGAAAAATAAGATAAAATTAGGCTTGGCTACAGCAGCAATTGCTTTATTAGCAACTGGTTGTTCACAAAAATATAGCAATATGCATACAATTAACCCGTCATTCGCCAACAACGCCGCAGAGTATAAAATACTTGAACGTGTAACTGGTACAGCTGAATGTCAAACGTTTTTGTGGTTTGAAGTAGGTGAATCTAACTGTTCACACGGACTCTTTTCAGTATTGACTGGTGGATCTGATGGTAAACCAGTTCCTGTGGAGCAAAAGGCTATGACTCGTGCCGTTGATGCAATTCCAAATGCTGATGCGCTACTAGCACCACGTTTTAGCTACGAAGAGCACAGTATTCCTTTTATAATGGAGAAAAAGAGAATCACTGTTTCTGGCAAAGCAATCGAATTTCAATAAGAGAACCAAATGATGCGGGTAAGCAAGTTAATCCAAGTATTTTTTATTGCTATATTAGTCAGTGGTTGTAATGCACTTCAAGTTGAGATCATCACAGACATTAATGAGGTTAACGCGCTACCCGAATCAATGGCTCGAGATTTTTTACTAGACTTTAACAAAGTAGGCAAACTAAAAACCAAAAAGAAGACACAACTACATGCGTGTAAGTTCAGAGAAAAGAAACTAAATGGCACACCTTATGAAGATGTCTCCTTTACGTTTTATGATCGCTCCTTAAACGTACTGACTTTGATTGTTGGTTATCAATATAAAATCATAACCAATACTGGTTGTGTTATTGCTTCAAATGATAGGCCCAAATTAGATAAACTAGCGACTGCGTTGATATCTTTGGGCGGACACAACGAAACGGTGTGGGAACACTTCTGATATTTCTGTATTAGTTAAAAGTGCATATTCACTGAATATGTACTTTTAATATTCTTTTTACCTCTCAAGATAATGACAGAATAGAAAAGTCAAACAATCACTGCCATAAAATATATTAAGGTTTAGTAGTATACATCTACACCCAAGCTTGGGTAGTTACCATCCTCTACGACTACTGACAGTGTATTATCCTTCACTTTCGAAATCAGATAACTCTTAAAACCTGCTTCTGTAGAAATTTTGATAAACTCTTTTTCTTTAAGGTTCAAACCAGTCCTGATTTTAACAGTAAAGAAGTTCCAATCTGTAAAAGTTCGCTGAACCTTACCAACTTTTACAGGTGGCTTCGCAGCAATCACGGGTACTGACGATTTTACCTTTTTCGCTTGAGTTTCTTGCTTCTTGCTAGAGGCCAGCTCAGCCGCTAAACGTTTTCTTTTCTCTGTTTCCTCATTTGCGATTTGCACCTGGCGTTGAAGGTTCTTCTCTAGTGCAGCAAGTTGCTTGGTATTGCTTTTCGCATCTGCAGTAGCTTTTTTCGCAGCATTTCGTTCAGCTTGTTTCTTTATTTCCACTTCGGCCAATTTTTGTTTTTCATTTTTAAGTCGTGCCTGAGCTTCTTCTTGGGCTGCAGTTCGCTTGTTCAAGGCGTCTTGCTTACGAGACGCCTCTTCTATCAAAGCCTCAATTTCACTGTGCGCCTGCTCACGAAATAGACCCTGGGGGCTTTTTCTTAGGTATCTTTCATAAGCCAAATGCGTATTCTCGGACTCTGCTAAAGTCCAAGCTTTCTGATCAAGATCTTCCTTGTGCTGCTGAGCCTTAAGAAGTATGTCTTTCTGCATCTGTTTGTCATAAGCCCAATAACCGCCACTTGCACCACCCACCAAAAGTAACAATGCCAATATACTCGCTACAGGACTGCGTTTATTGCTATCAGCTTCTTTTTTTTCAAAACTATTCTTAGCAGCTTTTCCCTTACTCCGTTTGACTTTTGTTGCTCGGGTATCAATTAATTTATTTAACTGAGTTTTGTCCCAACCCACATGTTTCGCCTGCGATAACAAAGCCTGATATTCAGGTTCGGAAATTTTATGCCCCTTTTCGACTTTTGACTCTATCAGTTCGATAAGCTTTTGCTTAGGCTTAACCTGGTCTGCATGCTCTTGCGCAGTTTCTTTAATCAGTGTAAGAAGGCCTGTATTATCCAGGTCCGCCATGTGTGCCATTACGTCTAACTGAGGCTGATCTGATTCAGTAATTTCGCCTTGCTTAATCAGTAGCTTTGCAATCTCTTCTCGTAGCGGTTTTAGCTCATCTCGTAAACCACTGTCGCCACCACTTACCCAAGTGCTTGTATTTTCAATGCCGTCCTTTACACCGTCTACACCGTCGATAAACCCTGCTTCTGCCTTCTTTAGTTTAGCTAAAAAATCTCCGGCATTGGCGGGACGTTTCGCGGTATCAAAATTCATGGCGTTCATTACGAGATCATTCAATTCATCACTTATCGCGGGCATGAACTGTTTAATCGGCTGTTGCCCTGTCACCATAGGAACTGAGCCTGTGAGCATACGATAAGCTAATACCCCCACACTAAATACATCACTGCGTGCGTCGACATGTTTAGCGCTTTCACGCTGTTCGGGGCTAACGTAGTTCGGGCTGCCCATCCCGACACCGGTTTTACTGTGTTCGCCTTCGGGCATTTTGGCGATACCAAAATCACAAAGCACAATATTATGCAACTGGCCTTTGGTTTCGAGTAGCAAATTAGCCGGTTTAATATCACGATGTACTAAGCCAGCCTCGTGTACTGCTTTGAGCCCTTCAAGCGTTTGTTTAAGAATGGCTAATGTTTGGGTGATAGGCAAAGAACGCGGGTGATCTTTTGGGTCGATTTCTTCAAGTTTGCCTTGCGTAAAGGCGTCGCGTCCAATTAAGTCAACCAGGGAGTTTGGTAAATACGGCATCACATAATAGGGACAACCATCGGGTAGCGTTTCGAACTCATGAACGCTTACTACATGCGGGCTAGCCGAAAGGCGACGTAGTATTTTGGCTTCATCTAAAAAGCGCTGCTTTAGAATTTTGCCGGCATCGCCCGTCGCTGAAGTGACTTCTTGCGCCAGTGCTGGATCTTTAATCTGAAAGACTTTGATGGCAACCTTATCACCTAGATGTGGGTCTTCTGCTAAATAAACCGCGCCAAAGCCACCTGAACCAAGCTCTTTTATTATTTTGTATTTTCCGATGCTATTCATTTAACTCACTTACGGCTTAATATTGATAGGCATGAACTTAAGGATAAGGGCTTAGAGTTAATCTAATTAAATTATTATAACAAGTTTAGGTTTTTTTATAACGTACCTTTATTAAAGTTTTTTTTGTTTATTACGACACCTTGACAATAACTGGTAAGTCCTATCATTTACCTTTATGAGGCAGATTGGAATATGCAGTGAGAGCAGAAAAGCATAGGCAATAGCACAGTGGCGACGAGATTTAAAAGAATAGGGTGTATTAATAAAGAAAACGGCTCTCTTAACGTTAAAATATTACCAAACCCTTCCATAGCCTTTGTGACTTTCGTATAGTGTTTAGCGAACGATAATAAAAAACATACATACTTTTTGACTGACCCAATTATAGAACGAGCACACATGATCATTAGACACTTCAAACAGGTTTTAACCTTCTGCATTATAGCGTTATGTTTTACCATTTCATCACGCGCTATCGCTCAAGAAAGTTGGAGTGTGTTGGTTGTACCCGAGTACGACAGTGATTCACTCAATGCATCGCATAGAGCTTACCGCACCGCTGGAGCAAAAATACGAGATAAACTAGCCACTGAATTTGATATGGATGTCTATTCAGGCCAAACCCGTAATATTAACCTGTTTTGTCAAAAACAATGTGATGAAAATTCGCGCACAGACATCATTAATGCCCTACGTGAAGCAAACGAAATAACCGAACGTGCGCCCATTGATTTAGTGGTTTTTTATCACATTCTGTCAAAAGACTTAAACTCCAGTGTCGGTAAGAAAAAGCTCATTCGGATATCTAACTTAGCCATTGATATTGAAACAGGCAAAACCGTGGTTTATGACGATGGTGACCAGCAACAAGCTGAATTTATTAAACAATCAGACGACTTAACTAACTGGACGGTAACCATTGCAAATCGCCACGCCCGTGACTCTGCGGCTTACATTGGCGAACGCTTAAATGCTTATGAGCGAAAAATTGAGTACCAACTTAAAATGGTAGATTTTGCACCTTCCGCTCTAATGAGGTTTGAAAAGCATCTAGCGATGCATCGCTCAAACCAGAATGCACGTATGACGCTTAAGGATACTCAAGAAAAGAAGAAACAGTTGCTCCATAGTTTGGCAACCAATACTTATTACCTCAAATCGCCCATGGGCGGCGGTAAACTTAAAAATGTTATGGGGCGCTTTTTTGATGACGAAGGGCTGTCAATCACGCTTTCTTATGGTGGCAATACTTCGGGCATTAGACACTTTCAAGTTAAACATGTGGGGGTGGCATTTTTACATCTATATATTTTAGCTGCGATATCACTTTTGTTAGCGCTAATTATTTTGGTTATTAGCCTAAATTACAGAAAACACTATCACGTATTGGCGAGGTACGGACAAGAGAAGAAAGTGAGCACTGGTTTAGCACATCTTAAAGCACGCCGTTTAGCGATATTACCCGAAACTAAAAAATGGAAAGACTGGCGTGAAAAGTGGTTAAAAGCTGAACAGCAATCTCAGTCTGATTTAAAAGAAGCGAAACAAAGTATGGTAAATCACGACTACCAAAAGGCTTCGGAATTAGCCGAACGTGCAGCGACCAGTAATACAGACTTAACTGAAGCCATTGAACTCGCGAGAGTTTTACCTGCTTATAAAGAAGGTTACGAAGCCTTTATCGAAGGTAAAGCGAACGTGTCAGTCGATCCGTCTGATGCCGCCAAACAGTTAACCAAAGCCCAGGCATTAAATCCGTTAATAGCTGAACAAGTAACAGACTTAATTCATAGGTCTGAACACAACCTAAGACAAGGTGAATTGGCATCACGTTTTACCTCCGCTGAAAAAGCAATAGAGGCTAATAATGGTTATTTAGCGTTAAGCCATATTGATGCGGCGGTGTTTTTTATTGAGGGTTTAGATGACTTCAACGAAGAAGCGATTCGATTACGGTCTATGCGAACAAAAGCATTAGGCTTATTTCAACCCATTTTAGATGTGGCAAAACTTGACGGCGCTTTATTGAGCGTGTCACTCATTGCTAAAGATGAAATTCTTATCGGGCGGCCAAGTAGTTCAGCTGTTGCAGAGATTGAAATAAACTTTAAGCGTATTTCGCGCCCAGGTAAGCAAACAAAACTTCAGCGGCAGGGACGTAGTTTAGTTGCCATTGACTTGGGTAGTACGCATGGTACTGCTATTGAAGGTGAATTTATGAACCCTAATGAGCCATACCCATTAAGAGGGCGCACTGTGTTAGCAATAGGGGGAGATAAGTCCAAATCATCACAAGGGGCATGTCGTCTTGTGATGCAATCGATTAATGACTCCTCATCCATATTAGTTCGTTTTGACCAACAAAGCTTAGCCTTGTTAGATCAAACACAATTAGGAAAAGCTTGGTTAACGCTTGAAGAAGACCTACAAAAAAAGTGGCTTTGCCTGAATGACGAGGTGCCTGTTGGCGAAATGAGTGGACAACTTGATATTGGCTGCATTGCGAGCGAGACGCCATTGTTTTATTTCACAAAAGAAAAGGGCAGCGGTATTGGTATTCGATCAATTCACTCAGGTGAATCTGCTGTATTAAGCATTAATAACATTGAAGTAAACGGCAAGGTGCCATTACAGCAAGGTGCCGAAATTACTATTAAGCAGCATCGTTTTAGTATCGTATAAACTTGGGATTATCATGCAAATGTTAAAAGTAATTGGCGACACACATGTGGGCAATAAGCGTACAAATAATGAAGACAATTTTGCGATTTTTCCACTAGAGGAAGGTTGTTTGTTCTTAGTTGCTGATGGCGTTGGCGGCCGTAACTATGGTGAAGTGGCCAGCGAAACGATTGTAGATGTGATGAAGGCATTAGTTGATTCAGGTAAATTTAAAGCATTGTCGCAAGCCAATATGACCACCATGATGTTAACCATGGCGGTGCAAAAAGCGCATGTTAGTATTGCGAACAAAGCACAAGAAATTGAAAAATACGACGGTATGTCTAGTACATTAACAATGGCCTACATTAATGATCATAAAGTATGGGTGGCACAGGTAGGGGATAGCCGTTTGTATCGTTATCACGCTAACACACTTGAACAATTAACGGGTGATCAGACGGTTGCTCGTGCGTTAGTAGAAACAGGGCGCTTATCCGAAGAACAAGTTTCACAACACCCTGACCGAAATACATTGCAACAAAGTATGGGTTTAGAAGCAGTAGGGCAGCCTCTCGACATCGTGGTGACCGAGCATGAATTCTCGAAAGATGGCTTTTTAATAGCCTGTACCGATGGTTTAACCGATATGGTCGAAGATGATCAGATTTCGGCTATTTTAGACGAAAAAGATACAGCAGACGCCAAATTAAATACGCTGATTCAAACCGCATTGGAAAACGGAGGCAAAGATAATGTGACTGTGATCGTTGCGCATAACCAAGGTGCTCAGGGTACGAATGAATAATCAAAACAATTCCTGACAAAAATTGGATAATATTCAGTCATACAATTACTATTTTAAGACATTTAACCAGTAGTTTGCGATTTCACGTAGGGTTACTCTGTCTTTGCTCATCATTAATTTTACGGTGCCACCAATGTCTCGGATTAGTTTAACTTTCGGCTCTATCTCTTTACGCACAAAATTAGACATGACTGTATTCGAGTTGTATTCGTCATATTGGAAAGCTTTAAGTGCTTTATTGTAAGTGTATTTATTTGTCAGAAGACATTCAGAATGAGCAAAGTCATCGCCATTAATTTCATACTCCGCATCGCAGAGCTTGTCATGCAATTGATCTAGTTGCAGCAAAGCAAGTTGTGCTTCTTGTGCTGCTTCACCTAGGTTACGGCCAGTCTCAATTGCAGAATTTAAGACTTTTAGTGATTTTGTAAGCTTAGGAAATTGAAACTCTCCATATTTCTCAACAATCTTTTTTATTAAATCTCTTCCATATTTAATTTTTGTAAGATCTTGCTCTGTAGCAGGCATGTACATATTCTCCAAAAAAAGCGATAGGAACTGTTCATATAGGATAATTTAGTTAAAATGACGAACCCCATCTTCGTATGCTGGCACGTGCAATTTACCTTTTCCTTACCCAAGCGTTGTACTAATTTATTATTCTGCCTTTCTTCTCTAGACAGCGTTTTAATATGGTTGCTTTAATAGCTGGAAGCGGCCATGTTTCATAGAAACTTTTCTTCAAGACCTAAGTATATCGAAATAGCTTGACTCTCAAAAAAATTTTCTAACTTGCTAATTTCGCCTATTTAGCTTGTATCACTCAATTGTTAAAGCGTCTTACACCTGAAAGTACCTTAAAATATTTATACTTTTTACACATTTTAATACGGAGTACACTAATAAGGTAATGCTATCACGTACATATGATGACTTAATAAGTAAAGGTATAGGTAGCATTAGAAGGCTTTTTTAGGAAATGCAATTATATATTGTCCTAACCAAATTTCATTTTTTTGTTTTTTTAACCGGAATATTTGCTTATATTAACAAATTTTCCAAAATCTCGCTCATTTTATAAGCAATTCGTGAGCTTTAATCGAAATATACCTAGCCAATTCATTAGAATAGCAAAGAAGCTGGTTTGAATGTAAATTTGATCTCTGAATTCAGTTGTATAAGTCTATTTGAGGCTTTGCTACTTTTCTATCTTGCCAGCCAGGTCAAAGCTCTTATTCTTGTCATGAGTTAGGGCATGAATAGGGGCTTATCAATTAGATAAAGCGCTTATTGGGGAAAAAGCAGAAGTAGTTAAGTCTGACAAATACATTACGGATAGAGCATTAAAAGATTATTTGGCAAGCAGTGTATCTGTAGACACAAACAACATGCACAATATTGAACAAAACCAAAAGGCAATTCTAGACTCAAATTGTGAAAATATAATAGTTGAAATATAAATAAGCTTAATTGCTTAATTGCTTAATTGCTTAATTGCTTAATTGCTTAATTGCTTAATTGCTTAATTGCTTAATTGCTTAATTGCTTAATTGATCATAGTGACTTCTGCAATTAGCGCTACGAATTAACCAATTTCTTATGAGCCATGAAGTTTCTTCTTTTATATGTGCATTTATCACGGAGCTATCAAAGCTAGCTAAAATGGCCATATTTCCAGAATTAAGTTTTATGCGTCCAAATAATTCAGCTTTATGGAAATAGTCCATTTAAGATAAGAGAGAAGTCTATGACATATTCGCTATGTCCTATACGTCTCAGTATACGACATAGTGAGCATGTGCTAGAGTAGTACTACATTCCAGAAAAAGTACCTAAGTCATGCCAAAGCCTTTAGCAGAGCCGTTGTTCCCGACATACAGCGAACTTAAAAACATAGACCTATCTGATTACCCTCAGCTAACTAAATTACTCAACCAAGAAGAGCTTTGGTTTAATAAGCATTGGCTATGGGGAAAAGAATTTTTACTGTACATTGGCAGGAATAAATCTGAGCATACTTTTTCTAGATTCAGAAATGAAGTCGAACGTTTTCTGTTGTGGACTTTTTTAATTAAAGAAAAACCCATGGATGAACTTCGTAAATCTGACATATTAGAATATGCTGACTTTTGTTGGCAACCGCCGTTAACTTGGATTTGTTTAGCTAACTACGATAAATTTTTGCCTCAGGCTGGTGTTTATGTAATTAATAAAAAATGGGCTCCATTTCGCTTAAAGCTTGCTAAAGGCGATTCAACAACAAAACCTGATAAGAATAAATATCGTCCTTCTCAACAAACATTAGCCGCTACTTTTACTGCAATAAATTCTTTTTATACGTATTTAATGAATGAAGAATACTGTACTGGTAACCCGACTCTAATTGCTAAGAAAGACTGCAGATACTTTATAAAAGACGCTCAAGTTAAAGAAATAAAACGTCTTACAGGTACTCAGTGGGAATATGTATTAGATGTTGCAGTTGAATTCGCCGACTCAGACCCTCAACACGAACGTAGTTTATTCTTAATTGCAGCGTTAAAAACCCTTTTTCTAAGAATATCTGAATTATCAGAGCGTACAGGTTGGTCGCCAGTTATGAGCCATTTTTGGGAAGATGATGATGGCAATTGGTGGCTGAAAATTTACGGTAAAGGCCGAAAAGTACGTGATATCACAGTCCCTGTACATTTTATAGAATTTCTTAAACGTTACCGAAATTCTCGAGGATTAAGTGACTTACCAAGCCAAGGTGATACCAATCCAATTATCGAGAAAATCAGAGGTCGTGGTGGTATGACCTCACGACAACTAAGCCGTATTGTTCAAACCGTTTTTGATCACTCTTATGAACGCATGAAACAAAAAGAAGGTGAAGATAAAGCCAGAAAACTAAAAGAAGCCTCTGCTCACTGGCTTAGACACACAGGAGCTTCTGTTGAAATTGAACGTGGCAGAGCTTTGAAGGACCTTTCAGAAGACCTTGGTCATTCTAGCATGGCAACAACGGATACTGTTTATGTACATTCCGAAGACAAAAAGCGTGCAGCTAGCGGTAAAGAGCGTAAAGTGAATTGATCACTTAGATAGATAAAGATTGTAGATGATATTCAGTTATATCATTACCATGGGGTTTGCCTATGGTACATATCCACCAGATGTTGTCTATTTGACCATTAGATTTGAAGTGAAAGGACAATTACTACAATTAAGTTGTTAAGCTGAGAAGAATAATTAATTATCTTCGTGGTTATTTTGTTTTATTTAATCTCAGTTTCATAACTTAATAAACAAGCATATTTCTCTGAGTACTCTTATTATCTGAAGTAAGTTGTACTAATATAGAAAACCTATCATTCAACATCCCTTTCGACCTTTTTAGCTTTGGTTAATTAACAATATGGCTATCATTAAACCTATTATAGATATTTCATCAGGCACTGCGAAATATATACAAGACATGCCTTTTTTTGAAACTGGTCATAATTATTCAGACGAATGTTGTAATATTGATTCCAGCAATGACTGGGAAGCTATTCTTGAGTTCCTTAATGAATACAAAAATTCAGACAAAACTTTTAGATCTTATACGACAGAGTTAGAAAGATTATCACTTTGGATTATTCATGAACATAAAGTACCGTTGTCGGGATTGAAACGTCCAGACTTAGCCAAGTATTATGAATTCCTTTCGGCGCCGTCAAAGTGTTGGGTTGGCCCATCAAGTAAGAAATTCAATATAGATGGTACCACTAACCAAGAGTGGCGCCCTTTTAAAATGAATACTGATGGTAAGTGCGGATTAGCTGAAAGTACGATCAGTCGAATTCAAAAAATACTACAGTCTCTTTTTAACTATCTTGTTGATGAAGGTTATCTTTTGGGTAACCCTGCGATTACAAGACGAACAAAAGGCCAGCGTGCAGCAAATACCTCAAAACAAATTGAACGTTTTCTTCAACCTCATGAAGTCATGTTTGTAAAATCTCTACTATGTGATTTGGTTGATGAAGCTAAGAAAACAGAAAATAGACCTATCTATTTTAAAGCCCTACGACGTTACTATATTTTTGAATTATTCCTTCATACCGGCATGCGAATTTCTGAACCTGTAAAATACACGATGGGCGATATTTCAATAAAAGGCACAGGGCTTAAAAAAGATTTTTCAATCGACATACAAGGTAAAGGGAACATAGGTGGAGAGTACCGAACTGTTGTGCTTGGAGAGAATTTTATTCCAATTTTAATGGATTATCGAGAAGCGCTTAATGATGCAATTTCCCATAAAAATTGGCGAGACTTAGACCCCCTACCCTCGTTTCACGAGTTGATCCCCCTGATTCCAGACGTAACTGGCTTAAAACCAATTGGAGAGCGTCAAATAAGTACCTTATTCACCGAAATAAGGGATATAAGCATGTGTGCTATAGACTTAATTATTAAAGAATTTGTAGGTGAAAAAGAAGAACAAAACGACCTTAAGAGAATGAAGTCAACGCTCAACAAATTTACGTGCCATTGGATGCGTCATACGCATGCAACCTACTTCTTGGCACAGTCTGGGGATCTAAAAGCAACACAAGAACGGCTTGGCCATTCTGATCTGTCTACAACACAAATTTATATCCATGTTCTCGATAAAACTAAGACGGAAACAGCTAATAAATTTGACCCATCTAAACTTCAAGACTTAGTTTGATCTGCATGTGCTCGAACCTGATCTTAAAATTATAAATTCAGGTTTAGACCATTTCTAACAAAAACTATGAAATGAAAGTGCTAAAAGGGTCATATTGTCATAACTTATATAAAAAAAGGGACGCTTTTATACTTTCACCATAAACTGCCTAAGAACTCAAAAGATATAGCATTGGCTATAAAATTAATTAATCTTATTTACCTCATGAGTGGTTGTATGTAGATGGATATGGCAAAGTTGTATTTAGCTAGCTAGCACCAAAGATATAGACATGAGTCGTGATTACGACAAATTAGACACTGTAATTGGTAAAGGCACTATACATTATGTTTTTAAATTTGCGATAGGCACTCCACGAATGGGCTGTCATTAAAAATAGAGGGGAAGTTATATGACGATTGGAATATTTATAAATGTTATTTTCTTTTTAGTGATGGGTATCTGTTCAATTATTAGACCAAACTCGATTGTATCTTTTGTCGAGTTGATTCCACAAACGGTGAATGCAAGAAACGAAGTAAGAGCGGTATATGGAGGTTTTGGGATCGCTATTTCAATTTTATTGGTATTAGCTGCTTATAATGAAAATATAAAAATGGGAATATTGCTCACCGTTGCTGGTTCATTAGTTGGAATGGCCTCCGGCAGAATCATAAGTATGTTCATCGAGAGACCTGGATTTTGGCCAATATTTGCCATATTTATGGAATCATGTCTTGCTGGTTTGTTGCTTGCTAGTGTTGACTGGGGGCTCATTCTTGAAGGTTGAGTAAATGCATATGCAAAGAAAACTTACGTAACTCCGCGTGCTGTCAGGTGAAACATAGCGGTCAAACGGGCCAATTATAAGCCCGAAATATTGACGGGGCTTGTGATATTACTCCTTCAATTTATAGTTTTCTTGAGTTTCAGAAAATTGGCATAAACCACTAAAAAACTGATAACTTTCTGGCGGTTTGTTAGGGTCCATTGATGAACTCTGTAAAAGATTTAAATTAGATAAGCGATTGAACCGCATGGTATTTTTATTAACAACCAATACGGTAAGCCCATCAATTGACTGGTAATGTGAAAACTTATCACTTGAGTATATGAGCTGATATGGGTAAACCTGAAAATAGTCGCGGCTATCACTAACGGTACAAATAAGTAGATTATGAGAGCCTGCCTGAGTTAATGGACTAAACAAGCATATAAATAAACTATAGATAAAAAGGATGAATTTTGTATCAAAGTGCTTCATAGAATTAACTCCTGATTATTATAATGTTAAGCCACCCTAAATCCTAAATCCACCCTAAATCCTAAATCCACCCTTCGTCTAATATCGTGTAGTGCATATTCAAAAAAACATCATGTCTAAGGCGGACGGTAAGCACTACGCTTCTATCTATGCATCCTCAAGCTCCACGAACCGAGGTGATCACTGATGACCAATCGCTTATAAACATATTAATTGACATATTTAGAGGGTGACACACCAAACCAGCCTTTAAAAGCTCGCGAAAAAACACTTAGTTCTGCATAGCCTAAACGTTGAGCCAACTGGGTTAAATTGATATCAGGCTCACTTAGTAATTCTTTCGCCACTTCTTGCCTTGTTTGATCCAAAATAGTTTGAAAATTAAAACCTTCAACTTTCAAACGTCTTTGTAAACTACGCTCCTTAAATCCGGTAAGGCTAGCGACCTCTTTTAATGAGCAATTCCCTTTCGCCAATAAACTTCGAATAATAATCCGAACCTGATGAACACAGTCTTGCCTTCGCTCTCGCTCTAAATTGTCAAGGTAGCTCCCCAAAAAACGCTGCATTTCAGGTTCAAAACTATCGACGGAAGAGCTTAATATGTTTGAATCAAACACTAAACCACTGAATTCTTGTTGAAAGGAAATCGGTGATTTAAACACCATGGTATAAGGTGATAAATCTGGCGGCATTTTGTGCTGAAAGTAAACGGCTCTGGGTTTCCAGCCTTTACCGCTATATAAACGTATAACATTACAGCCAACACCTAATGATAGATCAGTAATTTGCCGACTGTAATCATCACCCCGTACATTGGAAAAATATTTAATAATCGCAATATCTCCCGACACTTCAAGATTAAAACTTCCTGCTTCACTATGAAGATGTAGGTATTTTTGAAGCGCAGAAATAGCATCTAAAAAAGTAACTTGCTGACGCATAATCAACCCTACAGGCCCGAGTATTGAAATACCTTGCCGTTGAGACAGCAATAAACCAAAACAAGAACAATTCAGCTCGATCGCAGATAAATCTAGTAACGCAGACAAAGCAACGCTATTCATCATTTGGTCAAGATCATCCAATAAATGGATATCTAAACCGACCTGACTCATTAAACGTTCTGGGTTACCGCCAAGCTCACGTACCAGCTCAGGAAAGCCTATTAATGACGCTGCTCTTGCTAACAATACATTCATATTATTTATCTTAAGACTAACCTGCGTTTACTTTGAATAGGTAATTCATCTACTTTGCAATATTTGTCGTAATATGTCAAAGGTATGACTTAATTTATCAAGATACTTACCCTTAATGAGCGTAAATTTAGTTTTACAGTTTTCACACAGCCTCAATCTAACAATAATTCAGGAGAAACCGAATGCACTCTAAGCACTCAGTTTTTGAAATAGCATTGTTTTTAATAATTTTTTTCTTAGTCAGCACAGCGCACAGCTCACAAATTTCAGGCACCGTTAGTACCACCGATATGCGTCCAATAGCAGGCGCTATCGTGACCGTATTTGATAAATCAGGTTTAAACTCGGAATCTGTTTATAGTGATGCTTTAGGTGGATTCTCAATTAATACTCAATTTACCGGTCAAATAAACGTGAGAGCAAGAACCCCATATTTTGCCGACAAACTTGTTTCGATTAACTTAAAGGACAGCGCAAAAGAGACGCTCAATATTCACGTTGAAAAACTAGAAGACCCAAACGCCCTATCTCAAATGCAAACAGCCAGTGCATTTGCCGCAAAGCTTAAATTTGGCGATAAACATGATGCCAAAGCTTTTCGAAGCCAGTGTCATTTCTGTCATCAAATAGGCAATGAGATCACACGAAAAGTACGTACAGAAGATGAATGGGAAGCCGTAATTGATCGAATGCAAAGTTATGGCTCGGTCATTACCAATGGTAACGAAGATGCTTTTCGAGAAACGCTTCAAAGAACTTTTAATGGTGAGCCCATCAAAGCCATTCAAACCTGGGATATCTCACCCGAATTATATACAGCGGTTTTCAAAGAGTGGTCTGTGGGGAATGGGGGGTCATATATTCACGATGTAGAAGTAGGTGCCGATGGTAAACTATATGGTGTTGATATGGGCAATGACAAAATTTATTCCGTTGACCCTCACACTGGCGAACAGCAAACATTCAATTTTCCAGCCAGCAAACTCGCTTTAGGTGGTTTGTTTTCAGGAGGCATCGCGCCATTAGGCACCTTCAACGCTAAACACGGCCCGCACAGTTTACAAACAGGGCCGAACGGTAAGTTATGGACTACAAACTCGCTTGCGACAGAAATAATGTCCTTTGACCCACAAACTCAAGCGTTTAAGTTTTACCCCATTAAACAAGATGCTATTTACCCACACACTCTTCGCTTTGATGATCAAGGCATTCTTTGGTTTACTTTAGCGCTATCAAATCAAATTGGGCGTTTTGACCCTGTCACTGAACAATTCAAGTTAATTGATACGCCCTCTCACGGAGCCATGCGTTGGTTAACAGA